>ERZ1036431.12-NODE-12-length-250834-cov-12.440495_pt1 | contig 250834 bp, 219 predicted proteins | sample MGYA00514222_ERZ1036431 | MGnify/ENA primary metagenome ERZ1036431 (study PRJEB33795, sample SAMN09464926) | human gut metagenome | host: Homo sapiens | place: USA: Stanford, California | collected 2016-08 | study: EMG produced TPA metagenomics assembly of the... | reverse complement strand
GGGTCTCCCCATGCGAGAGTAGGGAACTGCCAGGCATCAAATTAAGCAGAAGGCCATCCGTCAGGATGGCCTTTTTGCATTGGTGCAGAAAAAAATGCCTGATGCGATGCTGCGCGTCTTATACTCCCACATATGCCAGATTCAGCAACGGATACGGTTTCCCCAACTTGCCTACTTCCATACGTGTCCTCCTTACCAGAAATTTATCCTTAAGCTCCTCAATAACCATTTTCCTGCTAACTAAATTCATGGTTAAGGTTGCATAATGATACGCAACAAATGTATAACATTTTTTTACCAAAAAAAATAAACAACAGCGACCGACAAAAGCATCGGATTACGGCAGGAGACATAATGGCATGGCTGAAAGTACTGTAACGGCAGACAGCAAACTGACAAGTAGTGATACTCGTCGCCGCATTTGGGCGATTGTGGGGGCCTCTTCAGGTAATCTGGTCGAGTGGTTCGATTTCTATGTCTACTCGTTCTGTTCACTCTACTTTGCCCACATCTTCTTCCCTTCCGGGAACACGACGACTCAACTACTACAAACAGCAGGTGTTTTTGCTGCGGGATTTCTGATGCGCCCAATAGGCGGTTGGCTATTTGGCCGCATAGCCGATAAACATGGTCGCAAAAAATCGATGCTATTATCGGTGTGTATGATGTGTTTCGGCTCACTGGTTATCGCCTGTTTGCCAGGCTACGAAACAATCGGTACCTGGGCTCCGGCATTATTGCTTCTTGCTCGTTTATTCCAGGGATTATCCGTTGGCGGAGAATATGGCACCAGCGCCACCTATATGAGTGAAGTTGCCGTTGAAGGGCGCAAAGGTTTTTACGCATCATTTCAGTATGTGACGTTGATCGGCGGGCAACTGCTAGCTCTACTGGTTGTCGTGGTTTTACAACACACCATGGAAGACGCTGCACTCAGAGAGTGGGGATGGCGTATTCCTTTCGCGTTAGGAGCTGTGTTAGCTGTTGTGGCGTTGTGGTTACGTCGTCAGTTAGATGAAACTTCACAACAAGAAACGCGCGCTTTAAAAGAAGCTGGATCTCTGAAAGGATTATGGCGCAATCGCCGTGCATTCATCATGGTTCTCGGTTTTACCGCTGCGGGCTCCCTTTGTTTCTATACCTTCACCACTTATATGCAGAAGTATCTGGTAAATACTGCGGGAATGCATGCCAACGTGGCGAGTGGCATTATGACTGCCGCATTGTTTGTATTCATGCTTATTCAACCACTCATTGGCGCGCTGTCGGATAAGATTGGTCGCCGTACCTCAATGTTATGTTTCGGTTCGCTGGCAGCCATTTTTACCGTTCCTATTCTCTCAGCATTGCAAAACGTTTCCTCGCCTTATGCCGCTTTTGGTCTGGTGATGTGTGCCCTGCTGATAGTGAGTTTTTATACTTCAATCAGTGGAATACTGAAGGCTGAAATGTTCCCGGCCCAGGTTCGCGCATTAGGTGTTGGTCTGTCATATGCGGTCGCCAATGCTATATTTGGTGGTTCGGCGGAGTACGTAGCGTTGTCGCTGAAATCAATAGGAATGGAAACAGCCTTCTTCTGGTATGTGACCTTGATGGCCGTGGTGGCGTTTCTGGTTTCTTTGATGCTACATCGCAAAGGGAAGGGGATGCGTCTTTAGTGACGGGTCAGTTGCCAGACGGTATAGCCGGTGCTTGCACCGGCGATATCCCAGGCAAAATCCTTCCAGCTCCAGCCGCTCCCTTCGGGGCGGCTATCCCAAAGCTCTTTTGACGCCCCCAAACTGACAGAGAACATCAATCCAAACATGGCACTGCGATCCCGGCTCATCCCCTGATGCTGTGAATATTCATTTCCGGCGGCGGAAAGCATCGCCGAGGCGATAAAGTGTTGAGCTTTATCCTGCCCGCTCCAGCTATCGTTAGCCATATGGCTGCATCCAGAAAGTAACAATAGCGAACAGACAAAAAGAATACGCAAAACGTGGCCTCCAAAAAACAAACCCCGTACAGGACGGGGTTGTGATTACAGGATGCGGCTAATTAATCGGTCGATGCGGATACGGCGCAAACGGCGGATGAGTTTACGAACCTTCACCGGATAATCGGCAATACTTTGCAGATCGCGATAGTGCTTAACGATGGTGGTATGCTCGCGGATCAGCTCCAGTTCTTTCTCTCGCTGCGGCGCAAGCTCCAGTTGTGGATCGTGGATCAAAATGGCGTTTTCCAGATCCAGACGCCAGGCGCGCGGGTTCAGGTTATTGCCGGTTACCAGCATCCACTTATCATCAACCCACATCCCTTTCAGGTGATAGGTGTTGTCGTCGTCTTTCCATAACCGAACCACTAACTGGTCAGTATTGACGTAATACTGCAAACGGCTCAGGAAACGACGCAGATTGATCTCATAGAGATAAGGCAATGCGCCAATTATCTTGAAAGGTTCATCTTCCGGAATGTAGAAGTCATTCGCGGTTTTATCACCAACAATAATTTCGACCTTTTTCCCTTCGCGCAGCAACTGGATAATATTGCGCACAAGGATTGCTGGCAGGTTGAAGTATGGCGTACAGATGGTTAGTTTCTGCTCGGCACAAGGCATAAGATGGAAAATGGTCTTGTTCAACAGACTCGATTTCCCCAGCCCCACTAGCGGCGTTACGGAAAGCTGATCGTTGTCGGCATCGCCCTGGAAATGATAAGCGGCATCACGCAGCTCCTGGCGGAACAGGCGAATGTCGTTCTTGATTTCCGGGCTTTTTGGCCGATTAACATCATCCAGACGATTAACGCCGCGGCCATTCATAATATTCTGTGTAACCCATTCAAACATAATGTCTGACATCTTACGGTTACGGATCAGATGATAACGGTCGTAGCGATATTTATCGTGCTGATGCAGGTAAACATCGTTCAGGCTGGCACCGCTATAAAGTACGCTATCGTCGATGATAAAGCCTTTAAAGTGCAGAACACCAAGGGCTTCACGGGTATTGATTGGAACGCCATAAACCGGAACATCTACGCCCGGATTTTCCTGCGCCATGCGGCAGTACCAGTCAGCGTTAGTGTTAGATGCCGCAGCGCCAATGCGTCCACGTTGTGCACGATGCCAGTCGACCAGCACCCGTACATCCAGTTCCGGACGCTGCCTTTTAGCCTCATACAACGCGTTCAGAATGCCTTTGCCACCGTCATCCTGTTCGAGATACAGGGCGACAATGCAAATGCGCTGCTTCGCGCTGGCTATTTTTTCCAGCAGCGTCTCCCGGAAGTCGGCGGGAGCGTAAAAGAAATCGACATCATCAACTGATTGAGAAATCTTGGGTAGTTGGGCAAGGTGTTGTTGATGTTTATTACGCTTAAATTTTGACAACATCACAGTGCATTTCTTCTCTGTTCATTGAAGGGTCCTCTGTGCAATGCAGACGACATAAGCGGGCAATAATAACACCAGTCCCGATTAAGTGGTCAACATTTCCAGTACCTTACTCATGATTCCTCGCGCTGGGCAAGATTTAGCGTAAGCCCAACGATCCCCTCTTCGAGCTGGATATCAACGTTAAACCCGAGCTTGCGGGCCAGCGCCACCATGCCACGATTGTTTGGCATCGTAATACCATTCAGACGTTGCAGTCCGTGATCTCGCGTATAGGTAATCAATTTTTCCATTAAGCGTCGACCTAAGCCTAACCCTTTGAGATCCGAGCGAACCAGCACGGCAAATTCGGCATCGATGTTATCAGGGTCGGAGATCGCACGCGTGACGCCGAGGATCTCTTCCGTTTGATCAATACGTCGTACCGCTACAAATGCCATTTCCCGATCGTAGTCGATCTGCGTCATGTTGGCTAAATCTTCATGGGTAAATTCGTTGATCTCGCTAAAGTAGCGGTAATAAAGATCTTCTTTGGTGACTCGCGAAATGAACTGCTGAAGTTGTGGCTCATCTTCTGGCAAAATCGGGCGGAACAAGCAGCGTTCACCGTTTTTCAATTCTACCCACTCTTCCAGCTGATGCGGATAAGGGCGCACTGCCAGCCGGCTCTCGTTATCGCCTTCAAACGGCGCGATATCCAGCGTGACATCCAGCGCGGTAAATTCACTGCCAGAAGCCAGCAAAGGATGAATATCCAGCCGTTGAATTTCCGGACAATCGACAATCAAGTTGGAAACCTGTACCAGAAGCTGGCTCAAGCCTGCAACATCCAAGGGGCGTAGCGCACTGCGCGCACGAATCTTTTTACTTTTGATCCCCTGAATAACCAGATAGCGGGCCAGGTTCATGTTCAGCGGTGGTAACGCGACGACGGCTTGATCTTCAGGACGCCACTCCACACCGCCTTCGCCCAGCATGATCAACGGCCCGAAAACCGGATCGTACTCAACCACAACCCGCAACTCCTGAGCGCCAGCACGGTTAGCCATACTTTGCACCAACAGGCCGTGGATCCGCGCCTGCGGCCAGGCCATTTTTACGCGATCGAAAATAGCGTTTGCCGCTTGCTGGACTTCATTAGCTGTACGCAGGTAGAGCATGACGCCCTGAACTTCCGATTTATGTGGAATATCCGGCGAACGCAATTTCAGCGCCACCGGATAACCAATCTGTTCGGCAATATGCACCGCTTCGGTGCTATCGTTGGCAATCCAGGTGGGGAGCGTGTTCATGCCATACGCTTGCAGGATGGGCTGAACCTCATGGGTATCAAGCGACGTAGCCCCTTCGGCAATCGCCTGTTGCAACAGAAGATGCGCTTCTGCGGTATTGGAGGTCAGATTGCTGGGCAACGCCGGCGTTTCGCGTAGTTGCTTCTGATTACGCCGGTACTCCACCATATGCATAAAAGCAGTGATGGTTCCTTCCGGTGTGCGATAGGTCGGCAGCCCGGCTTCACTGAATAATCGTCGTGCCTCTTGCGAGGAGTACTCGCCACACCAGTTCGTCAGCAGAGAAACATACTTGCTGCGGGGATGATGCTTTACCGCTTCAATTAATGCTTGCGCGCTTTCTGTTGCGGGAGCAGCGGCGCTGGGCGAATGAATAACCATCAGCGCATCAAAATCCTGGCTGTGGAGCAGAATGTCCAGCGTTTTGACATAATGCTCGCTGCTGGCGTCATCGCGCAGATCGAGAGGGTTAGAGATTGCCACATGTCCAGGCAGTGCATCGCGCAGTTTCTGGCAGGTTTCTTCGCTTAGCGTTGCCAGCTTGCCATTGCGTGACCATAAGGCATCCAGCGCCAGCGCGGCAGGCGCAGCACCGTTGCTGATAATCATCAACCGGTCACCACGCAGCGGGCGCATATGGCTAAGGGTTTCCACCGCCGAAAACAGTTCGTGGGTATCCTGTACCCGCAACAAACCGGCACGCTGAATAGCCGCATCCCACGCCGGATCCATTCCTGCCGTGGTGTTCAACAGACGTTGAGCCGCCGGGCTACGTCCGCTTTTAATCACCAGAATCGGTTTATTGCGCGAGGCACTACGGGCCGCCGAAACAAAGCGTCGCGCGTCGCTTAACTGTTCGAGATAGAGCAGGATGGCGCTGGTTTTACTGTCGCGTGCCAGATAGTCGAGCAATTCATCAACGTCGATATCCAGGCTGTCGCCGAGCGCAATAAAGTAGGAAAAGCCCATCTCACGCTGTTGCGCCCAGTCGAGGATGGTGTTGGAGACAGCAGCCGATTGCGAAATAAACGCCAGCTTGCCGCGTTTAATCGGCACAGGCGAAAAGCTGGCATTCAGACCTTGCCAGGGAGCCAGTAAACCCAGACTGTTTGGTCCAAGCAGGCGCATGTTATGGCGCAGGGCGCAGGCGCGGAGATCTTCGTGTTGCGATACCGGGGCGGAAAGAATAATGCAGGTTTTACAGCCTTTCTCGCCGAGCTCTTCCAGAAGAGCAAGATTACGGCTGGCATTGGTACATAAAACCGCAAGGTCTGGTGTAAAGGGCAAGCTGGCAATATCCGGCCAGGCCAACACACCCAACACTGCTTTCCAGGCAGGCGTCACCGGGAGTACCGGTCCGTTAAAGCCTCCCGCCAGCAGGTTACGCATCATCAGGTAACCTGCGCGATTGGGTTTCATCGATGCGCCAATTACCGCAATCGATTTTGGTCGCAGTAGTGCTTCCAGTCCTCGCTGACTCATACCGGTCTCCCGCAGAAGTGACCGAATGATTTTAAACGCTTTCTAACTGTTCTGCTGTGATGCTACCCAGATGTTGCGTTTTTCCTGCCAGATAGCGTGTTTTAAAGCGGGTAAAATGCTCGCCTAACCCTGCCGCCGCCCCGGTATCGCCGACCATATCTAACAGTGCGATGGCTACCTCGGCAGTACAATATTGGCCTTCAGCCTGGGCTTCACGCAGGCGATAGGCAGAAAGCCGGGAAAGATCGACGGAAATGACGGGAAGATTATCCAGATACGGACTTTTACGAAACATCTTGCGAGCTTCCGGCCAGGTACCATCGAGCATGATAAATAGCGGAGGCTTACCGGCAGGTGGTGTGAAGATCACTTCCCGTTGCTCATCAGCATACGAGGCGGGAAAGACCACCATTGGCTGATAGTCCGGGTTTTGTACCAGATCCAGCAAATCTAGCGAGGGTTCGGTACGCGACCATTGAAACGCAACGGTATCAGGCAAAATATCAGCAATCAGACGCCCGGTATTACTGGGCTTCATTGGCTCGGTGTCGAACATCAGCAAACAGAAGCGACTTTTTGCTTGTGCTGGGGTAATTGTCGAACAGAGACATAATTTCTCTGGCAAAAGACAGCGTTGGCAGCGACGAACGCGATTACCGCGGGCAAGAAAAGGACGTGTTGCGCGCGCAATACGCTCGGCGCGTAACTGGAGAACAGCGTTTTCGGTCATAAGAGAGCGTCGAAAAAACGCCATTGTCGCAGAGGAGAAAACGGGGCACAAGATGCGCCCCGGTAAGATTAAAGAGATTCGTTCAGCCAGCTATCAAACGGCGCTTTCGGTACTGCGCCATTAAGCATGTCGACAACCTGACCGTTTTTGAAAATCATGATCGTCGGTATACTACGAATTCCAAAGCGACTGCTCAATTCACGTTCAGCTTCGGTATTCACTTTCACAAAGCGCACTTTACCGCTACGCTCTTGCGCGACATCTTCAAAAATTGGCGCGAAATTACGGCAGGGGCCGCACCACGGTGCCCAGAAGTCGATCACCACAGGTAGATCATCTTTCAGCAATTTGTCGAGCGTTTCACCGGTCGCATTAATCACCTCTCCGTCAAACAAGTCGTGACCGCAGCGTCCGCATTTTGCCGCATCTTCGATCCGATCGTCGGGAATGCGATTGATGGCCTGACAATGGGTACAAACGGTATTCATAACTAACCTCGGGATGAGTAAGGAGACTTATCGGCAACGACGCCGGTATGTTTCTAATATGTTACATATTATCGGGGACATTGTTCCAGACAACAATCTGTTTTATTCAATAGGTATGATAGTCGTAGGCTTTGGTACGAAATCATGGCGAACCGCGCGCACTTCGGGTAATCTGCGCGCTTCGCGCAGCGCTGGTGGAGAAAAGCATGAACGATGAAATGAAAGGTAAAAGCGGCAAGGTCAAAGTGATGTATGTCCGCAGTGATGATGATTCTGATAAACGTACCCACAACCCGCGTACCGGGAAAGGGGGCGGGCGTCCAGGAAAATCTCGTGCTGACGGTGGCCGTCGCCCCGCCCGCGATGACAAACAGAGTCAGCCCCGTGACCGCAAGTGGGAAGAGTCGCCGTGGCGCACAGTTTCCCGCGCGCCGGGTGATGAGACGCCGGAAAAGGCCGATCACGGTGGCATCAGTGGTAAAAGTTTTATTGATCCGGAAGTTTTGCGTCGTCAGCGTGCGGAAGAAACCCGCGTCTACGGAGAAAACGCCTGTCAGGCACTGTTCCAGAGCCGTCCGGAAGCGATTGTTCGCGCCTGGTTTATCCAGAGCGTAACGCCACGTTTTAAAGAAGCCTTGCGCTGGATGGCGGCAAACCGCAAAGCGTACCATGTGGTGGATGAAGCGGAACTGACAAAAGCGTCAGGCACGGAACATCACGGCGGCGTTTGCTTCCTGATCAAAAAGCGTAACGGTACAACCGTGCAGCAGTGGGTAAGCCAGGCTGGCGCGCAGGATTGTGTACTGGCCCTGGAAAACGAATCTAACCCGCATAACCTGGGCGGCATGATGCGTAGCTGTGCGCACTTCGGCGTGAAAGGTGTTGTGGTGCAGGATGCAGCACTGCTGGAGTCTGGGGCGGCTATCCGTACCGCAGAAGGCGGCGCAGAGCACGTTCAGCCGATTACTGGCGACAACATTGTTAACGTGCTGGATGATTTCCGTCAGGCGGGTTACACCGTAGTGACAACTTCCAGCGAGCAGGGTAAACCGCTGTTCAAAACCAGTCTGCCAGCGAAAATGGTACTGGTGCTGGGTCAGGAATATGAAGGGTTACCGGATGCCGCACGCGATCCGAACGATCTGCGCGTGAAGATTGATGGTACTGGCAACGTTGCCGGGCTGAATATCTCTGTCGCAACCGGCGTTCTTCTTGGCGAATGGTGGCGTCAGAATAAAGCCTGATAAATCAGCCGGGTGGCAACTCTGCCATCCGGCATTTTCCCGCAAATTTACTCACTCTCTGCCGGTAATACTGGCATCCAGTCAATCGGCGTCTCGCCACGTTGTTCCAGCCACTGATTTGCCAGCACAAAATGGTTGCAGCCAAAGAATCCACGATGCGCCGAAAGCGGCGACGGATGCGGTGCTTTCAGTACATGATGGCGTTGCTTATCTATAATCGCCCCTTTCTTTTGCGCATGCGATCCCCACAACAAAAACACCACGCCTTCGCGATGCTGGTTAATCAGGCTGATGACTTTATCAGTAAACGTCTCCCAGCCGAGGCTAGCGTGGGAATGCGCCTGACCTGCGCGAACCGTCAACACAGTATTGAGTAGCAGAACGCCCTGACGCGCCCAGCTTTCAAGATAACCATGATTAGGGCGGGTGAAACCGGGAATAGTATTTTCCAGCTCTTTATACATATTCAGCAGTGACGGCGGTGTCGCAATGCCGGGGCGAACGGAAAATGCCAGACCATGCGCCTGTCCCGGTCCGTGATAAGGATCCTGGCCGAGAATCACCACTTTAACGTCACCCAACTCTGTAAAGCGGAACGCGTTAAAGACATCCTTTTGTGGCGGATAGATAGTGACGCCGGACTGCCGCTCGCTGGCGACGGTCTGTAGGGTATTAAGAAAATAGGGTTGTTGCTTCTCTTCAGCCAGCACGTCATGCCAGGTTAATTCGTTTGCCATCTCGCTCTCCCGCGAATCTTCAATCCGCCTAGCTTAACTGCTTCTTTCTACAGAACAAAATCATGCTCATTTTTTAGACTTAAACGAGTGCAAAAAAATGTAAATTGGTAAAATTTCACACCTGCATAAGTTGATGTAAAACAATAAAATCCATTTGCGACCATACTTGATGTGTGGTTTTTATTGATTTAAATCAAAGATTCAAGGGTGTTTGAGGAGTATATATACACTCAAGCAACAATGGTTTTACCAATTGGCCGCGACAGGCTGAACAAATCAAATAATTTTGCCGGGGAGGCATCACATGATTACAGGTATCCAGATTACTAAAGCCGCTAACGACGATCTGCTGAACTCTTTCTGGCTGCTGGACAGCGAAAAAGGCGAAGCGCGTTGCATCGTTGCGAAAGCAGGTTTTGCAGAAGACGAAGTGGTTGCAGTAAGCAAACTGGGTGACATTGAGTACCGTGAAGTTCCAGTAGAAGTGAAACCAGAAGTTCGCGTTGAAGGTGGTCAACACCTGAACGTAAACGTTCTGCGTCGTGAAACTCTGGAAGATGCAGTTAAGCATCCGGAAAAATATCCGCAGCTGACCATCCGTGTATCCGGTTATGCAGTTCGCTTTAACTCTCTGACTCCGGAACAGCAGCGCGACGTTATCGCTCGTACCTTTACTGAAAGCCTGTAAGGCTTAAGTAGCAAGTTACTAAGCGGAAGAGGGCGACCTCTTCCGCTTTTTTCATTAATAGAAAATGCGTACCGCGCAATAGACCAGCAGCAGCGCGAGCACGATATTTAACTGGCGACCATACTGGCGAAACAATCGCTGAAACAGGTGCCCCGCCAGCGCCCAGCACACATTGCCAAACGTCCCAATCATCGCCAGCAAAACGCTGACGCCAATTATCCAGCTTAGCGCCTGCGTTTGCGGCAGGACAAACGTCGACAGTGCTGTAATGCCATACAAAATGATTTTGACGTTCACAAACTGCAAAGCAAAGCTGGCCCAAAAACTGATTGGTTTTGCCTGAAGCCCATCTTCCTTTGTTGGACTGGTAGCGATTTTCCACGCCAGCCAGACAATATATGCCGCCCCCGCCCAACTCAACAGATGCACTGCTGCCGGGTCGATAACAGCCAGTGAAAACGAAATTCCCGCGCATAGCAACATGACGATTAAAAATCCCAGACTCATCCCTGCCAGCACGCGAGTACTCTGACGAAATCCGTGCGTTGTAGCTGAGCTAAGGGCGAGAATATTGTTCGGTCCTGGCGTCATGGCGGTAATCAGGGTGTAAGTCCAAAAAGCACTTAAAAGGGTCGGTGTCACTTGTTATCTCCTCTGTTTTGGTAGACAGTACCCGACACGGAACATTTAAAAAAATGAATGTTTTTACATTCTAAATTCGATATTTTCGATAGGTTTGGGGTTATGGATCTGCGCCGTTTTATTACACTTAAAACCGTGGTGGAAGAGGGTTCCTTTTTGCGAGCTTCGCAAAAATTGTGCTGTACACAATCGACGGTGACTTTTCATATTCAGCAGCTTGAGCAGGAGTTCTCAGTCCAGTTATTTGAGAAAATTGGTCGACGAATGTGCCTTACCCGCGAAGGAAAAAAGCTGCTGCCGCACATTTATGAACTCACCAGAGTGATGGATACCCTTCGTGAGGCTGCCAAAAAAGAGTCGGATCCGGACGGGGAACTACGCGTTGTTTCAGGCGAAACGTTGCTCTCTTACCGAATGCCGCAGGTGTTGCAGCGTTTTCGGCAACGCGCACCAAAAGTGCGTTTATCGTTGCAGTCTCTGAACTGTTACGTGATCCGTGATGCGCTACTGAATGATGAGGCCGATGTCGGGGTTTTTTATCGCGTAGGGAATGATAATGCTCTGAACCGGCGAGAGTTGGGTGAACAATCGCTGGTGCTGGTGGCTTCACCGCAAATTGCAGATGTCGATTTTACTGAGCAGGGAAGACATAACGCCTGTAGTTTTATTATCAATGAACCGCAATGTGTCTTCCGCCAGATATTTGAGAGCACGCTGCGCCAGCGACGGATCACGGTGGAAAACACCATTGAGCTTATAAGTATCGAAAGCATCAAGCGTTGTGTCGCGGCAAATATCGGGGTCAGTTACCTGCCGCGCTTTACAGTGGCAAATGAACTTGCGAGTGGCGAATTAATCGAATTGCCTTTTGGCGAACAGTCGCAGACGATTACGGCAATGTGCGCTCACCATGCCGGAAAAGCGGTTAGCCCGGCGATGCACATTTTTATTCAGTGTGTTGAAGAGTGTTTTTTGCCGGGATAAAAATAATGCCGGGCTTAAACCCGGCATTGAGATTACTCTTCTGTCGTTTGCGGTGGCACGCCCGTTCCGCTCGGTTTACGGCGCTTACCAATATTTTTGGTGTCGCGATGGCGTTTTTTCACCCGCGGCTTCTCTTTCTCTTTAGCTTTTTTCTTCTCGGCGCGTTTTGCCAGTACTTTCTTCGATGGCTTGCCGGTCTGCTTCTCGCTTGGCGCACGCGTTTTCGGGCGTAACTCATCAATTACACGAGCTTTAATTGGCTCTTCAATATAGCGACCAACTTTGCCCAGCAGCAGATGGTCATGGGCTTCTACCAGCGAAATTGCGGTGCCTTTACGACCGGCGCGCGCGGTACGTCCGATACGGTGCAAATAAGTATCGCCACTGCGCGGCATATCGAAGTTAAAGACGTGGCTGACGTCAGGAATGTCGATACCGCGCGCGGCAACATCGGTTGCAACCAGTACGTTTACGCGACCTTCGGTCAAACGCTTGATCGCTTCGTTACGCTTGCCCTGTACCATCTCACCTTCGAGATAGCAGTTGTTGATGCCCGCTTCGCGCAGCCAGTTTGCCAGCTCATGCACACGCTCACGCTTACGCACAAACACAATTGAGCGGGTCGCTTCCGGCTGTTTTAACAGGTGCACCAGCAATGCGGTTTTATGTTCCAGGTCATCGGCGCGGTAATACCACTGATGAATTTTTTTGCGCTCACGGGTGGACGGATTGGCAGAAACCTCCACCGGATCTTCCAGCAGACGCTCGGCAAAGTCCTGAATCGCATCGCCTTCCAGCGTTGCCGAAAAGAGCAGGGTCTGTTTACGCCAGCGCGTTTCGCCAGCAATATGTTCGATATCCTGAGCGAAGCCCATATCCAGCATACGGTCTGCTTCGTCGAGGATCAGCGTTTCAACCGCGCGGCAATCGAAGTTCTCTTCTTTTATGTATTGCAGCAGACGTCCGGTCGTGGCGACCACAATGTCCTGGTTTTCGCTGAACACTTCTGCGTGGTTCATATAGGCCACGCCGCCGGTGATGGTGGCAATATCCAGATGCGTATGTTTCGCCAGTTCGCGGGCATGATCGGCCACCTGCATCGCCAGCTCGCGAGTTGGGGTAAGGATCAAAATACGCGGCGGACCGGATTTCTTACGTGGGAAATCGAGCAGGTGCTGCAACGCTGGCAGCAGATACGCCGCCGTTTTACCGGTGCCTGTCGGCGCAGAACCGAGTACATCACGGCCATCGAGCGCAGGCGGAATGGCGGCAGCCTGAATGGCGGTCGGGCGAGTGAAACCTTTATCCTGGAGGGCTTCCAGCAGGCTTTCGTCGAGTTCAAGTTCGGAAAAAGTCGTTACAGTCATGTTCTACCTCTGTGTGGGGCGCTGATTATAGACGTTACGGCTGCAATCTTCATCTGTTTGTATGGATATCGCTTCTCGGGTATTGTTCTCACCCGGTGCTATCGCCGTTTTTCCTGCAAGGTTTTATTTTCATGTCACAGTCTACATCCGTGCTTCGTCGTAATGGATTTACTTTTAAACAGTTTTTTGTTGCTCACGATCGTTGTGCGATGAAAGTGGGAACGGATGGCATTTTGCTGGGCGCATGGGCACCGGTGGCTGGGGTAAAACGCTGCCTTGATATCGGCGCGGGTAGCGGGTTGCTGGCATTAATGCTGGCGCAGCGAACCGATGACAGCGTAATGATTGATGCAGTTGAACTGGAAAGTGAAGCTGCCGCGCAGGCGCAGGAAAATATCAACCAGTCCCCGTGGGCAGAGCGGATTAACGTCCATACGGCGGATATTCAGCAGTGGATCACACAGCAGACAGTACGCTTCGATTTAATCATCAGTAACCCACCTTACTATCAGCAGGGAGTAGAGTGCGCGACACCTCAACGGGAACAGGCTCGCTATACCACTACGCTTGATCACCCATCGTTGCTGACCTGTGCGGCGGAGTGCATTACCGAAGAGGGATTTTTCTGCGTGGTGCTGCCAGAGCAGATTGGTAATGGTTTTACTGAACTGGCATTAAGTATGGGCTGGCATTTACGTTTGCGGACGGATGTGGCGGAAAACGAAGCGCGACTGCCGCATCGGGTGCTGCTGGCATTCTCCCCGCAGGCGGGAGAATGCTTTAGCGATCGCTTAGTCATTCGTGGGCCAGACCAGAACTATTCCGAAGCGTATACGGCGCTGACCCAGGCTTTTTATCTGTTTATGTAATGATTGCCGGGGGAAAGGATCGACGGACCGGAATGGGTGAGCAGTTCCGGATAATCCAGCGTGAAATGCAACCCCCGACTCTCCTTGCGCATCATCGCACAGCGAACAATCAACTCGGCAACCTGTACCAGATTACGCAGCTCCAGCAAATTATTTGAGACGCGGAAATGGGCGTAATATTCGTCTATTTCTTGTTGGAGCATGGTTATCCGCCGCAGGGCGCGTTCCAGGCGCTTCGTTGTGCGCACAATGCCAACGTAATCCCACATAAACAGACGTAGCTCGTGCCAGTTATGTTGAATCACCACCCGTTCGTCAGGGTTCTCAACACGGCTTTCATCCCACGGCGGTAACGTACTGACGTCGTGGGCATAAGGCATACGCCTGGTAATATCCTCCGCCGCTGACCAGCCGTAAACCAGACACTCCAGTAATGAATTCGAGGCCATGCGGTTAGCGCCGTGTAAGCCGGTATAACTCACTTCGCCAATGGCGTACAAACCTTCGACGTCCGTACGCCCATGATCATCCACCATTACACCACCGCAGGTATAGTGTGCAGCAGGCACAATCGGCACAGGGCCTTTCGTGAGATCAATCCCCAGTCCCAATAACTTTTCATAAATCATCGGGAAATGCTGACGAATAAAATCGGCGGGCTTATGGCTGATATCGAGGAACATACAATCTGCGCCGAGGCGTTTCATTTCGTGATCAATAGCACGGGCGACAATATCGCGCGGAGCCAGTTCGCCGCGTTCGTCAAAATCAGGCATGAAACGCGTGCCATCCGGTCGCTTGAGATAAGCGCCTTCGCCGCGCAGTGCTTCCGTTAACAGAAAATTGCGTGCCTGCGGATGATACAGCGCGGTAGGATGGAACTGATTAAATTCGAGATTGGCGACCCGGCAGCCCGCGCGCCACGCCATAGCAATACCATCGCCAGAAGAAATATCCGGATTGGTAGTGTACTGGTAAACTTTTGACGCACCGCCGGTTGCCAGTACCACTGCTTTTGCGTGGCAGGTTTCCACCGTTTCTTTATTTCGGTTCCATACCCACGCGCCAACAACCCGTCGCGTGCCCGGCAGGCCAATTTTGTCAGAAACAATCAGATCAACCGCGTTGCTGCGCTCCAACACGCGAATATTCGGATGGTTCTGCGCCTTGCCCACCAGCGTGGTTTCTACTTCTCTACCGGTGGCGTCGGCGGCATGAAGAATACGACGGTGACTATGTCCACCTTCACGAGTCAGATGGTAGCTTTCTTCGCCATTCGGCTGAACGTGGGTATCAAACAGCACCCCCTGGTCGATTAGCCATTGCACACAGGATCGTGCATTGCTGGCGACAAATTCAACTGCATGGCGATCGCAAATACCAGCCCCGGCAATCAATGTGTCTTCCACATGCGAGTCAATGCTGTCAGTCTCATCAAACACGGCGGCTATACCGCCCTGGGCATAAAATGTTGAACCTTCCGTTACCGGGCCTTTACTTAGAACGATGACCTGATGCTGGTCAGCCAGGCGTAGCGCCAGTGAAAGTCCAGCTGCGCCGCTACCGATAATCAACACGTCACATGAATGTTCAGGGAGAGTATTCATTTTCTTTGTTTAATTTACTAAACATGGTTTGGTCAGCATAGCATCATGTTGTGCGAATAAACACCTGCTATTTTAATATTTGTTACAGTTGCTAAACACGCTGACGCAGGGCGGCGAGAAAAAGAGAAGTTACTGGCTGGTGGAGGATTAGGTGGTGAAATAAAAAGGCCGTTGGGTTACTCTTCAGGCAGTTAAATGGGCATTTCTACACAGATAATGCGATGTTCAGATTCTGTAGACTTATAATGATAGATAATGATCCGTCTACAGCATGACAAACAAAAACAGATGCGTTACGGAACTTTACAAAAACGAGACACTCTAACCCTTTGCTTGCTCAAATTGCAGCTAATGGAGTGGCGTTTCGATAGCGCGTGGAAATTTGGTTTGGGGAGACTTTACCTCGGATGAGCGAGCAGTTAACGGACCAGGTCCTGGTTGAACGGGTCCAGAAGGGAGATCAGAAAGCCTTTAACTTACTGGTAGTGCGCTATCAGCATAAAGTGGCGAGTCTGGTTTCCCGCTATGTGCCGTCGGGTGATGTTCCCGATGTGGTACAAGAAGCTTTTATTAAAGCCTATCGTGCGCTGGATTCGTTCCGGGGAGATAGCGCTTTTTATACATGGCTGTATCGGATTGCTGTAAATACAGCGAAAAATTACCTGGTTGCTCAGGGGCGTCGTCCACCTTCCAGTGATGTGGATGCCATTGAAGCTGAAAACTTCGAAAGTGGCGGCGCGTTGAAAGAAATTTCGAACCCTGAGAACTTAATGTTGTCAGAAGAACTGAGACAGATAGTTTTCCGAACTATTGAGTCCCTCCCGGAAGATTTACGCATGGCAATAACCTTGCGGGAGCTGGATGGCCTGAGCTATGAAGAGATAGCCGCTATCATGGATTGTCCGGTAGGTACGGTGCGTTCACGTATCTTCCGAGCGAGGGAAGCTATTGATAACAAAGTTCAACCGCTTATCAGGCGTTGACGATAGCGGGATACTGGATAAGGGTATTAGGCATGCAGAAAGAACAACTTTCCGCTTTAATGGATGGCGAAACGCTGGATAGTGAGCTGCTTAACGAACTGGCTCATAACCCAGAAATGCAGAAAACCTGGGAAAGCTATCACTTAATCCGTGACTCAATGCGGGGTGATACTCCCGAGGTGCTCCATTTCGATATCTCTTCACGAGTGATGGCCGCCATTGAAGAAGAGCCAGTACGTCAACCGGCGACATTGATCCCGGAAGCCCAGCCTGCGCCGCATCAATGGCAGAAAATGCCATTCTGGCAGAAAGTACGTCCGTGGGCGGCACAGCTTACCCAAATGGGCGTAGCCGCATGCGTATCGCTTGCAGTTATCGTTGGCGTCCAGCACTATAATGGACAATCTGAAACGTCCCAGCAGCCCGAAACGCCGGTATTTAATACACTGCCGATGATGGGTAAAGCCAGCCCGGTAAGCCTGGGAGTACCTTCTGAAGCGACCGCAAACAATGGTCAACAGCAGCAGGTACAGGAGCAGCGTCGTCGCATTAATGCAATGTTGCAGGATTACGAACTGCAACGCCGACTCCACTCTGAACAGCTTCAGTTTGAGCAGGCGCAAACCCAGCAAGCCGCTGTACAGGTGCCAGGAATTCAAACTTTAGGAACGCAATCGCAGTAATGAAGCAACTTTGGTTTGCCATGTCATTAGTGACAGGTAGCCTGTTATTCTCTGCTAACGCCTCGGCCACTCCCGCGTCCGGGGCGTTATTACAGCAGATGAACCTGGCCAGTCAGTCACTGAATTACGAGCTGTCATTCATCAGCATCAATAAACAGGGTGTTGAGTCTCTGCGTTATCGACATGCACGCCTCGATAACCGTCCTCTTGCACAATTGTTGCAAATGGATGGCCCGCGCCGGGAAGTGGTACAGCGCGGCAATGAGATCAGCTATTTTGAACCGGGACTTGAACCGTTCACGCTTAATGGCGATTACATTGTTGATTCTCTGCCATCGCTCATCTATACCGATTTCAAACGCCTTTCTCCTTACTACGACTTTATCTCCGTCGGGCGCACGCGTATTGCTGATCGTCTTTGCGAAGTTATTCGCGTGGTTGCCCGAGATGGTACACGCTACAGCTACATCGTGTGGATGGACACCGAATCGAAATTACCGATGAGGGTTGATCTCCTTGATCGCGATGGTGAAACGCTGGAACAATTTCGCGTGATTGCTTTTAATGTCAATCAGGATATCAGCAGCAGTATGCAGACGCTGGCGAAGGCAAATTTGCCGCCGTTGCTTTCTGTTCCTGTAGGTGAAAAAGCTAAATTCAGCTGGACGCCAACCTGGTTGCCACAGGGTTTTAGCGAAGTTTCCAGTAGTCGACGTCCGCTACCGACGATGGACAACATGCCTATTGAATCACGTCTCTATTCCGACGGATTATTCAGCTTCTCGGTAAACGTTAACCGCGCTACGCCATCGAGCACCGATCAGATGTTGCGCACCGGACGCAGAACCGTCAGTACAAGCGTACGTGATAACGCCGAAATCACCATTGTCGGTGAACTGCCGCCGCAAACGGCGAAACGCATTGCCGAGAATATTAAGTTCGGGGCAGCGCAATGATCAAAGAGTGGGCTACCGTCGTCTCCTGGGAAAACGGGCAGGCGCTGGTTAGTTGTGATGTTAAAGCCTCATGCAGCAGCTGCGCTTCGCGCGCCGGTTGCGGTAGCCGCGTGTTGAATAAACTTGGCCCGCAAACCACGCATACCATTGTCGTACCCTGTGAAGAACCGTTAGTGCCGGGGCAAAAAGTAGAATTAGGAATCGCCGAAGGCAGCCTGCTTAGCTCCGCATTACTGGTTTATATGTCGCCGTTGGTGGGACTATTCCTCATCGCTTCACTATTTCAGCTACTCTTTGCTTCAGATATTGCAGCATTATGCGGTGCGATTCTCGGTGGCGTTGGTGGATTCCTGATTGCACGTGGCTGCTCTCGAAAGTTTGCTGCCCGGTCTGAATGGCAACCGATCATCTTAAGCGTGGCATTGCCGCCTGGCCTTGTGCGATTTGAAACATCTTCGGAAGACGCGAGCCAGTGATTTCACTGGCTTTGTTGCATTTTGCATAACAAATGCGAGGACGTTTCCAGATACCACAATCCATACGGTATGAACATTTCCTCGCCTCAATGTTGTAGTGTAGAATGCGGCGTTTCTATTAATACAGACGTTAAGCTCAGAACAGCGACTTCTAAAAGCCTGGTTAACCGGGCATTAAGGCACAATAATCATACTTTATGAAGAATATACGTAACTTTTCGATCATAGCTCACATTGACCACGGTAAATCGACGCTGTCTGACCGTATTATCCAGATCTGCGGTGGCCTGTCTGACCGTGAAATGGAGGCGCAGGTTCTCGATTCCATGGATCTTGAGCGTGAGCGTGGCATTACCATCAAAGCGCAAAGCGTGACGCTGGACTACAAAGCGTCTGACGGCGAAACCTATCAGCTTAACTTTATCGACACCCCGGGCCACGTAGACTTCTCCTATGAAGTTTCCCGTTCGCTGGCTGCCTGTGAAGGTGCATTGCTGGTGGTCGACGCCGGGCAGGGCGTAGAAGCGCAAACCCTGGCAAACTGCTACACCGCCATGGAAATGGATCTCGAAGTGGTGCCGGTACTGAACAAGATTGACCTGCCGGCAGCCGATCCTGAACGCGTGGCGGAAGAAATTGAAGATATCGTCGGCATCGATGCCACCGACGCGGTGCGCTGTTCAGCGAAAACCGGCGTTGGCGTGCAGGACGTTCTCGAACGTCTGGTGCGCGACATTCCGCCGCCGGAAGGCGATCCGGAAGGCCCGTTGCAGGCACTCATTATCGACTCCTGGTTCGACAACTACCTGGGCGTTGTTTCACTTATCCGTATTAAAAACGGCACCCTGCGTAAGGGCGACAAAGTGAAAGTCATGAGTACCGGGCAGACCTATAACGCCGACCGTCTGGGCATCTTCACGCCGAAGCAGGTTGACCGTACTGAACTGAAATGCGGCGAGGTAGGCTGGCTGGTATGTGCGATTAAAGATATCCACGGCGCTCCAGTAGGCGATACCCTAACGTTGGCGCGTAATCCGGCAGAAAAGGCGCTGCCTGGCTTTAAGAAAGTCAAACCGCAGGTATACGCCGGTCTGTTCCCGGTAAGTTCCGACGACTATGAAGCCTTCCGTGACGCGCTGGGCAAACTCAGCCTGAACGATGCTTCACTGTTCTATGAGCCGGAAAGCTCCAGCGCGCTGGGCTTTGGTTTCCGCTGCGGCTTCCTCGGCCTGCTGCACATGGAGATCATCCAGGAACGTCTGGAACGTGAATACGATCTGGATCTGATCACCACTGCGCCGACCGTAGTGTATGAAGTTGAAACCACGTCAAGAGAAGTTATCTACGTCGACAGCCCATCCAAGCTGCCTGCGGTAAATAACATTTACGAACTGCGCGAGCCGATTGCAGAGTGTCACATGCTGCTGCCGCAGGCATATCTCGGCAACGTTATTACGTTGTGCGTAGAAAAACGCGGCGTGCAGACCAATATGGTTTACCACGGTAATCAGGTGGCGCTGACGTACGAGATCCCGATGGCGGAAGTGGTGCTCGATTTCTTCGATCGCCTGAAATCTACCTCGCGTGGTTATGCGTCTCTGGATTACAACTTCAAACGCTTCCAGGCGTCCGACATGGTTCGTGTAGACGTATTAATCAACGGTGAACGTGTTGATGCGCTGGCGTTGATCACCCACCGTGATAATTCGCAAAACCGCGGTCGCGAGCTGGTGGAGAAGATGAAAGATCTGATCCCGCGCCAGCAGTTTGATATCGCCATTCAGGCAGCGATTGGTACGCACATCATTGCGCGCTCCACCGTGAAACAGCTGCGTAAAAACGTACTGGCTAAATGTTATGGCGGCGATATCAGCCGTAAGAAAAAGCTGCTGCAGAAGCAGAAAGAAGGTAAGAAACGCATGAAGCAGATCGGTAACGTCGAGCTGCCGCAGGAAGCGTTCCTCGCCATTCTGCACGTCGGCAAAGACAACAAATAACCCTTAGGAGTTGGCATGGCGAATATGTTTGCCCTGATTCTGGTGATTGCCACACTAGTGACGGGCATTTTATGGTGCGTGGATAAATTCTTTTTCGCACCTAAACGGCGGGAACGTCAGGCAGCGGCGCAGGCGGCTGCCGGTGACTCACTGGATAAAGCAACACTGAAAAAGGTTGCGCCGAAGCCTGGCTGGCTGGAAACCGGTGCTTCTGTTTTTCCGGTGCTGGCTATCGTATTGATTGTGCGTTCGTTTATTTATGAACCGTTCCAGATCCCGTCAGGTTCGATGATGCCGACTCTGTTAATCGGTGATTTTATTCTGGTAGAGAAGTTTGCTTATGGCATTAAAGATCCTATCTACCAGAAAACGCTGATCGAAACCGGTCATCCGAAACGCGGCGATATCGTGGTCTTTAAATATCCGGAAGATCCAAAGCTTGATTACATCAAGCGCGCGGTGGGTTTACCGGGCGATAAAGTCACTTATGATCCGATCTCGAAAGAGCTGACGATTCAACCGGGATGCAGTTCCGGCCAGGCATGTGAAAACGCGCTGCCGGTCACCTACTCCAACGTGGAACCGAGCGATTTCGTTCAGACCTTCTCACGCCGTAATGGTGGGGAGGCGACCAGCGGATTCTTTGAAGTGCCGAAAAACGAAACCAAAGAAAATGGAATTCGTCTTTCCGAGCGTAAAGAGACACTGGGTGATGTGACGCATCGTATTCTGACAGTGCCGATTGCGCAGGACCAGGTGGGGATGTATTACCAGCAGCCAGGGCAACAACTGGCAACCTGGATTGTTCCGCCGGGACAATACTTCATGATGGGCGACAACCGCGACAACAGCGCGGACAGCCGTTACTGGGGCTTTGTGCCTGAAGCGAATCTGGTCGGTCGGGCAACGGCTATCTGGATGAGTTTCGATAAGCAAGAAGGCGAATGGCCGACAGGTGTGCGCTTAAGTCGCATTGGCGGCATCCATTAATAGCCCATCTTCGTTCACGTTGTCGCCGTTATGGCGACAACGTGAATTATTTATGAGATAAATCTCCCGTGGCTAACGACATCCCCCGTCGTTGTGTATAGAATATTCCCCCGAAGTTTAAGGTTGGCACCTCCAGGTTGCCACGGCACACGAAACAGCGTTGGTCCCCATATACCGGTAAACTGAAACTGCAGCGAAGCAGTTAGCAGAACCATGTATATCAGGTCTGTTTCGTGTGCTGAATTGTTGACGCATTTATTTATTGGTATCGCATGAACCCCATCGTAATTAATCGGCTTCAACGGAAGCTGGGCTACACTTTTAATCATCAGGAACTGTTGCAGCAGGCATTAACCCATCGTAGTGCCAGCAGCAAACATAACGAGCGTTTAGAATTTTTAGGCGACTCTATTCTGAGCTACGTTATCGCCAATGCGCTTTATCACCGTTTCCCTCGTGTGGATGAAGGCGATATGAGCCGGATGCGCGCCACGCTGGTCCGTGGCAATACGCTGGCGGAACTGGCGCGCGAATTTGAGTTAGGCGAGTGCTTACGTTTAGGGCCAGGTGAACTTAAAAGCGGTGGATTTCGTCGTGAGTCAATTCTCGCCGACACCGTCGAAGCATTAATTGGTGGCGTATTCCTCGACAGTGATATTCAAACCGTCGAGAAATTAATCCTCAACTGGTATCAAACCCGTCTGGACGAAATTAGCCCAGGCGATAAACAAAAAGATCCGAAAACGCGCTTGCAAGAATATTTGCAGGGTCGCCATCTGCCGCTGCCGACTTATCTGGTAGTCCAGGTACGTGGCGAAGCGCACGATCAGGAATTTACTATCCACTGCCAGGTCAGCGGCCTGAGTGAACCGGTGGTTGGCACAGGTTCAAGCCGTCGTAAGGCTGAGCAGGCTGCCGCCGAACAGGCGTTGAAAAAACTGGAGCTGGAATGAGCATCGATAAAAGTTACTGCGGATTTATTGCTATCGTCGGACGTCCGAACGTTGGCAAATCCACATTATTGAACAAACTGCTGGGGCAGAAGATCTCCATCACCTCCCGCAAGGCGCAAACAACTCGTCACCGCATTGTGGGGATCCATACTGAAGGCGCGTATCAGGCGATCTACGTTGATACCCCTGGCCTGCATATGGAAGAAAAACGCGCCATTAACCGCCTGATGAACAAAGCGGCGAGCAGCTCTATCGGCGACGTTGAGCTGGTGATTTTTGTCGTAGAAGGCACCCGCTGGACGCCGGACGATGAAATGGTGCTCAACAAACTGCGCGATGGCAAAGCGCCGGTAATCCTCGCGGTGAACAAAGTGGATAACGTGCAGGAAAAAGCCGATCTGCTGCCACACTTACAGTTCCTGGCAAGCCAGATGAACTTCCTCGATATCGTGCCGATCTCTGCCGAAACCGGGTTGAATGTTGATACTATTGCGGCAATTGTGCGTAAGTATCTGCCTGAAGCGACTCATCACTTCCCGGAAGATTACATCACCGATCGCTCACAGCGTTTTATGGCGTCTGAAATCATCCGCGAAAAACTGATGCGTTTCCTCGGCGCTGAACTGCCGTACTCCGTGACCGTGGAGATCGAACGTTTCGTCTCTAACGAACGCGGCGGTTATGACATCAACGGTTTGATTCTCGTTGAGCGTGAAGGGCAGAAGAAGATGGTTATTGGCAACAAAGGGGCCAAGATCAAAACCATCGGGATTGAAGCGCGTAAAGACATGCAGGAAATGTTCGAAGCGCCTGTTCACCTTGAGCTGTGGGTAAAAGTGAAATCCGGTTGGGCCGACGACGAACGCGCACTGCGCAGTCTCGGTTACGTTGACGATCTTTAAGAGTAACTCCGATGGAAGGCTGGCAGCGCGCATTTGTCCTGCATAGTCGCCCGTGGAGCGAAACCAGCTTGATGCTGGACGTCTTCACGGAGGAATCGGGTCGCGTGCGTCTGGTTGCCAAAGGCGCACGCTCTAAACGCTCTACTCTGAAAGGTGCATTACAGCCTTTCACCCCTCTCTTGCTACGTTTCGGCGGGCGTGGCGAAGTAAAAACGCTGCGCAGTGCTGAAGCCGTCTCGCTGGCGCTGCCATTAAGCGGTATCACGCTTTACAGCGGTCTGTACATCAACGAACTTCTCTCCCGCGTACTGGAATACGAGACGCGCTTCTCTGAACTCTTTTTCGATTACTTGCACTGCATTCAGTCACTTGCAGGTGCCACTGGTACGCCAGAACCCGCGCTGCGCCGCTTTGAACTGGCACTGCTCGGGCATCTGGGCTATGGCGTCAATTTTACCCATTGTGCGGGTAGCGGCGAGCCGGTAGATGACACCATGACGTATCGTTATCGCGAAGAAAAAGGGTTTATCGCAAGCGTCGTTATCGACAATAAAACGTTCACCGGAAGGCAGTTAAAAGCGTTAAACGCGCGGGAATTTCCTGACGCAGACACACTGCGCGCCGCGAAACGCTTTACCCGCATGGCGCTTAAGCCGTATCTTGGCGGTAAACCATTAAAGAGCAGGGAACTGTTCCGGCAGTTTATGCCTAAGCGAACGGTGAAAACACATTATGAATGATGAGGATTGTCATGGCTGAATTACTGTTAGGCGTCAACATTGACCATATTGCAACGCTGCGTAACGCACGCGGTACTGCTTACCCGGATCCGGTGCAGGCGGCGTTTATTGCCGAGCAGGCGGGAGCGGACGGCATTACCGTGCATTTACGTGAAGATCGCCGCCACATTACCGACCGCGATGTGCGCATCCTGCGTCAGACGCTGGATACCCGCATGAATCTGGAGATGGCGGTGACCGAAGAGATGCTGGCGATCGCCGTTGAGACGAAGCCACATTTTTGCTGTCTGGTACCGGAAAAGCGTCAGGAAGTAACAACCGAAGGCGGCCTGGACGTCGCAGGACAGCGTGAAAAAATGCGCGATGCCTGCAAACATCTGGCGGAGGCCGGGATCCAGGTTTCTCTGTTTATCGACGCCGATGAAGAGCAGATCAAAGCTGCGGCAGAGGTTGGCGCACCGTTTATCGAGATCCACACCGGTTGCTATGCTGATGCCAAAACTGACGCCGAACAGGCGCAAGAGCTGGCGCGTATCGCCAAAGCCGCGACCTTTGCCGCTAGTCTCGGTCTGAAAGTTAACGCTGGTCACGGTCTGACCTATCACAACGTGAAAGCCATTGCCGCCATCCCTGAGATGCATGAACTGAATATCGGTCATGCCATTATTGGTCGTGCAGTGATGACCGGACTGAAAGATGCGGTGGCAGAAATGAAGCGTTTGATGCTGGAAGCGCGTGGCTAATGGCAATATTAGGTTTAGGTACGGATATTGTGGAGATCGCTCGCATTGAATCGGTGATCGCCCGATCCGGTGAGCGCCTGGCACGCCGCGTATTAAGCGATAACGAATGGGCAATCTGGAAAACGCACCACCAGCCGGTGCGTTTTCTGGCGAAGCGTTTTGCTGTGAAAGAAGCGGCGGCAAAAGCGTTTGGCACCGGGATCCGCAATGGTCTGGCGTTTAATCAATTTGAAGTATTCAATGATGAGCTCGGCAAACCACGGCTACGGCTATGGGGTGAGGCATTAAAACTGGCGGAAAAGCTCGGCGTTGTAAATATGCATGTAACGCTGGCAGATGAACGCCACTATGCTTGTGCCACGGTAATTATTGAAAGTTAAAAAAATACCGTTCTCTTTATAAAGTAAAACCCCCGAACTGGTAAGGAACGGGGGTTTTCACTTTACAACTTTAATTTTGTGCAGCACACGATTCCAACGGAAATAATTATGGATCAATTTAGTTGACCTGTACAAGCAACTTGCAATCTCTGACATAAAAAACGCGAGCCTTTACGAAGAAATCGACATTGATGAAAAGATTAACGTGACCGCTTTTTGATAAGTACATTAAAATCGGTTTCGTTATTGGCAATTTTGCTGTGCTTTACACCATGCCACTGAATTCCCCCATTGAAACGAGTGGTGTCGTCAAAGCTCTGGTGTGGAGTGCAGCACTCGATTCCAATAACTCGCACGTTCAGTTTTGGGGAGATGTAAGGGCTAATCTGAACGGCTGCATTCCTTGTTTAAGGAAAAACGAATGACTGATTGCCGATACCTTATTAAACGGGTCATCAAAATCATCATTGCTGTTTTACAGCTGCTCCTTTTGTTCTTATAACACAAGGAAACGTACTTAAGGTGCGTCCGGTGAACCAGTCGGACGCGCCTTTAATAACTATAAATAAGTGTCTGGGCAGATACTATATAAATTTACTTAGTGAATGATTATGCTAATTTCATCATTTAAATAAATATAATAGCGTTAAGGTTTCTCTATAAGATAATTAACACTCTACTTCCAGAGCAGAATATTAAATTTTATCCGCGTGGTGCATCAGCACAAATTTATCCCACAACTGTTCTTCCGTCTCGACATGTTGCGGATCTTTCACAATAGTATTGGGGATCGGACACACCTTCTGGCAGGTTGGTGTCTCGTAGTGCCCTACGCATTCGGTACACTTATCGCTGTTAATCTCGTAGATATGATCGCCCATTGAAATCGCCTCATTCGGGCATTCGGGTTCACACATATCACAATTGATGCATTTTTTAGTGATTAACAGCGCCATAAGGAAACTCTCAAAACAACACAAACCGGGCGGGCATTATACGCGCATTCTTTACTCAGACCAGTTTTTTCACCAGCGCTTCACTATGACGAATACGTTCTGGTGCCAGTTCCAGATCCTGCTGAATCAGCGCAATGAACAGCAAATCCGTTAACATTCCCTGCGCGTGGCAAGCAGAGATTGAAGCACTGTTTGTCGCTTGTTCTTCGGCAATGGTATACAGGCAATGAGAAGCACGCTGTTGCAGGGCATTGGGAGTAAAGCCGGTAATCGCCAGCACTTTTCCGCCCACTCGCAGCATCTCATCTGCCGCCAGGTTTAACTCGCGCCGTACACCGGTGTAGGAAATGGCTAATAACAGATCGTCAGGGGACGACGCCTGTACTGTAGCGAGTAGCGCATGCATATCGCGCACTGCGGCAGCATTGAAGCCAATCTTCATCAGCTTCCAGGCAAAGTTTTGCGCCACCAGACCCGAAGCGCCAATACCGGTCAGAATTATCCGCCGCGCAGAGCGCAACATTGCCACGCACTCATGCAGCTTCTCTTCACTATTAACGTTTAGCGTTGCGTACATGGCGGCAGTATTTTCTTTAATCAATTTTTCGCCGACCAGCCGTAACGGATCATCACCGCGGATTTGGTTATGAATGGGCACGGAGGGAGATTCCGGCTGGCTTGCCAGCGCTTCACTCAACGCCAACTTAAGTGCCGGAAAACCTTTATAGCCGAGTTTTTGCGCGAACTTCACGACGCTGGACTGACTGACTCCGGCTTCGTTGGCCAGTTGCTGAGAGCTTAAATGGCGCGCCGTATCAGGTTGTAGCAGCAGATAATCCGCCAGTTTTTTATCACTCTGGGCAAGCCCCTGGTAACGCTGACGGATACGAAGTAAGCCGTTCATATCTTTCCTCGCGATGAAATAGTGGCGACAACAGGCAATATGAGACAAACGCGAGTGAATTTTATATTCCATTGCCGCTAATTGCCATGAATTAAAAATTCCAGTTAGCCATGATGCGGTCGATTGTTGCCGGAAAAGTGATGATCTATCTGTTAGGCTATGTAGTAGCGAAAATTAATCAGGATGTTTCAGTCCAGAGGAGTATGGTTTGGCAACTCACGAGCGTCGTGTGGTGTTTTTTGACTTAGATGGAACATTGCATCAGCAGGATATGTTCGGCAGTTTTTTGCGTTATTTACTGCGTCGCCAACCGCTGAATGCGTTGCTTGTCCTGCCGTTGTTGCCGATCATAGCCATTGCGTTATTGATAAAAGGCCGTGCGGCACGCTGGCCGATGAGTCTGCTTCTGTGGGGATGCACTTTTGGTCACAATGAAGCGCGTTTGCAGGCGTTGCAGGCCGATTTCGTACGCTGGTTTCGTGACAATGTTACCGCCTTTCCGCTGGTTCAGGAGCGATTAACCACCTACCTGTTAAGTTCCGATGCTGATATCTGGTTGATTACCGGCTCTCCGCAGCCGCTGGTTGAAGCGGTTTATTTCGATACGCCCTGGCTGCCGCGGGTTAATCTTATCGCCAGTCAGATTCAGCGTGGCTATGGTGGTTGGGTATTGACGATGCGTTGCCTCGGGCATGAGAAGGTCGCGCAACTGGAGCGCAAAATCGGCACGCCGCTGCGGCTGTACAGTGGCTATAGCGACAGTAATCAGGACAACCCGCTGCTTTATTTCTGTCAGCATCGTTGGCGAGTAACCCCGCGCGGTGAACTCCAGCAACTGGAATAGAGTAAAGCATAGCGTCCGTGTATAATGCGCCGCGCTTTTATAACCGGAGTTTTCTTTTTGTCTGAAGTCGAATTTAGCCACGAATACTGGATGCGTCATGCAATGACGCTGGCGAAGCGTGCCTGGGATGAGCGGGAAGTACCGGTCGGCGCGGTATTAGTGCATAACAATCGTGTTATTGGCGAAGGCTGGAACCGTCCGATTGGTCGACATGATCCCACCGCACATGCAGAAATCATGGCCCTACGGCAGGGCGGTCTGGTGATGCAAAATTATCGTCTGATCGACGCCACGTTGTATGTCACGCTTGAACCCTGTGTAATGTGTGCCGGAGCGATGATCCACAGTCGCATTGGTCGCGTGGTCTTTGGTGCGCGTGACGCGAAAACTGGCGCTGCGGGATCTTTAATGGATGTGCTACATCATCCGGGTATGAATCACCGGGTGGAAATTACGGAAGGAATACTGGCGGATGAGTGCGCGGCGTTGCTCAGTGACTTCTTTCGCATGCGCCGCCAGGAAATTAAAGCGCAGAAAAAAGCGCAATCCTCGACAGATTAATTTTGTTTCTCTTCACTCCCTTTTCTGGAAAATAGCAGAGAGGGAGAGTGGGTCAAATAGTTTGATGACGACTGGGAAAGAAACGAGAGAAAAGGAAATTTCTCTTTGCCCAACTCCGTAGGCGATACCGCCGGATAATCCTGCGCCAGTTGCATCGCCGCTTCTGTAGCCTGCTTCTCTTTCTCTTGCAGATAACCCACCAGGCTAATCTGATACTTACGAATATTTTCGACATAAGCGTAGGCTTCATGCCCACGAGCGTAGCCGTAAGTCAGCTTGCTGTAATAGGGTTTCTGGCTAAGTAAAGGCAGACGCTGTTTTACGTCAGCCCAACTGTCAGGATTCCCTTTGGTTTTTGCCGTCAGAGCGCGGGCATCCAGCATATGCGCATAGCCCATATTGTACGCGGCGAGGGCAAACCAAATCCGTTCGTTCTCCGGCACACTTTCCGGCACTTTACTCATCATATCCTGCAAATAACGCACGCCGCCGCTGATGCTCTGTTCGGCATCGGTACGATCCGTAATGCCGAGGCTTTGCGCGGTATTTTTGGTTAGCATCATCATGCCGCGCACACCCGTCGGTGAAGTGGCCTGCGCATCCCAGTGCGATTCCTGATAAGCAATAGCGGCCAGCAAACGCCAGTCAATTTCTTCGGCGTATTTCTCAAACAGGGGCTTTAACTGCGGCAGTACCGCATCGACGGCGCGTAAAAATGTGCGCGTATCGACGTAATCAAAATCATCGCCATGCCCCAGGTATTTCTCTTCAATGCGTGCCAGCGTACCGTCTTCATTCATCTCATTGAAGAAATCGAGCAGAGCGGCGGAAAGGGTATTATCGCCATCTAACGGGCTAAACCAGGTCACTGGTTGTTCATCGGTGATATCGAGCGCTACGGCGAGTTCCGGGTGAACGCGCTGAAACAGGCTGATGGCGACAGAATCAGCAATGGTGTAATCGAGTTTTCCTTCGATGACATCTTCCATTAATTCCGCAGAGCCTTTTTTGTCGTCTACCTTCCAGCTTAATTCCGGGAATTTTGTGTCTTTCAGGGTCTGGAGATCGTTAACCACCACGTGACCCGGTGCAACGGTGAGTTGCTCTGCCGTCAGGTTGCCCAGCGTACGTGGGCGATACTGACCCACTTTATAAACCAGTTGTTGTGACACGGAATAATAGGTAGGACCAGGCTGATAATTTTTTACCCGCTCACTGTTATAGACCAGTCCTGCCGCCAGCAGGTCGGCGTTACCATTATCGAGGTCGTCAAACAGCTGGCTGATATTCTGCCGCACGGTCACTTTCAGTTTTACACCGAGGTAATCGGCAAACTGTTTCGCCAGTTCGTAATCCAGGCCAAAAGGTTTCCCGTTGATTTCGTTATACGTCAGGGGAGTATGAATGGTGCTCACACGCAACTCTCCCCGCGCTTGAATGGCGGCGATACGGTTGTCGGCTTTACCAAACCAGGGAATGGATGGCCAGAGAGCGACCGCGAGCAGCAGTGCCAGAATGCCGATGAACAGATAATTAATCTTTAATTTTTTCAATTAGTTAATTCTCTGTGTCGTGCGCGTCCCAGCTTGAAAAAACGTAATAATAGTGAAAGGTTTACTCATAAATGAGCGGCATTTTGCGTAAACCTGCGCCAGTTGGCAACTTATTACAGCCATTGGCGGCACGCGTTGCTAATTCACGATGGTGATTTTATTTCCACGCAAACGGTTTCGTCAGCGCATCAGATTCTTTATAATGACGCCCGTTTCCCCCCCCTTGGGTACACCGAAAGCTTAGAAGACGAGAGACTTATGATGGAAATTCTGCGTGGTTCGCCTGCATTGTCGGCATTCCGAATCAACAAACTGCTGGCACGTTTTCAGGCTGCCAGGCTCCCGGTTCACAATATTTACGCCGAGTATGTCCATTTTGCTGACCTCAATGCGCCGTTAAACGATGATGAGCACGCACAACTTGAACGCCTGCTGAAATATGGCCCGGCACTCGCCAGCCACGCCCCGCAAGGCAAACTCCTGCTGGTGACCCCGCGTCCTGGCACCATCTCTCCCTGGTCTTCGAAAGCGACCGATATCGCCCATAATTGCGGTCTACAACAGGTAAACCGCCTTGAGCGCGGCGTGGCTTACTATATAGAAGCCGGTACGCTGACTAATGAACAATGGCAGCAGGTGACCGCTGAACTGCACGACCGCATGATGGAAACGGTCTTTTTTGCTTTAGATGATGCAGAGCAGTTGTTTGCTCATCATCAGCCAACCCCGGTCACCAGCATTGATTTGCTGGGGCAGGGCCGTCAGGCGCTAATCGACGCTAACCTGCGTCTTGGTCTGGCGCTGGCGGAAGATGAGATTGACTATCTGCAGGATGCGTTCACAAAGCTTGGTCGTAACCCGAACGACATCGAGCTGTATATGTTCGCGCAGGCGAACTCCGAGCACTGCCGTCACAAAATTTTTAACGCCGACTGGATTATCGACGGTGAACAGCAGCCGAAATCGCTGTTCAAGATGATCAAAAACACCTTCGAAACCACGCCGGATCACGTTCTCTCTGCTTATAAAGATAACGCCGCCGTCATGGAAGGGTCTGAAGTGGGCCGCTACTTTGCTGACCACGAAACGGGCCGCTACGATTTCCATCAGGAACCGGCGCATATTCTGATGAAAGTCGAAACTCACAACCACCCGACGGCGATTTCTCCGTGGCCGGGCGCGGCGACCGGTTCCGGCGGTGAAATCCGCGATGAAGGTGCCACCGGGCGTGGCGCAAAGCCGAAAGCCGGTCTGGTCGGTTTCTCCGTATCCAACTTGCGTATTCCGGGCTTTGAACAGCCGTGGGAAGAAGATTTCGGTAAGCCTGAGCGCATTGTCACCGCGCTGGACATCATGACCGAAGGCCCGCTGGGCGGCGCGGCGTTTAACAACGAATTTGGTCGCCCGGCACTGAACGGCTACTTCCGTACTTATGAAGAAAAAGTGAACAGCCACAATGGCGAAGAGCTGCGCGGTTATCACAAACCGATCATGCTGGCGGGTGGGATCGGCAACATTCGCGCCGATCACGTACAAAAAGGCGAGATCAACGTTGGTGCGAAGCTGGTCGTTCTCGGCGGCCCGGCAATGAACATCGGTCTTGGCGGCGGCGCGGCGTCTTCCATGGCATCTGGTCAGTCTGATGCGGACCTCGACTTTGCTTCCGTACAGCGCGACAACCCGGAGATGGAGCGTCGCTGCCAGGAAGTGATCGACCGTTGCTGGCAGCTTGGTGATGCCAACCCAATCCTGTTTATCCACGACGTTGGCGCAGGCGGTCTTTCTAACGCCATGCCGGAACTGGTGAGCGACGGCGGGCGCGGCGGTAAATTCGAACTGCGCGATATCCTGAGCGACGAACCGGGCATGAGCCCGCTGGAAATCTGGTGTAACGAATCCCAGGAACGCTACGTGCTGGCGGTTGCTGCCGATCAGTTACCGCTGTTTGACGAACTGTGTAAGCGTGAGCGCGCGCCATACGCGGTGATTGGCGAGGCCACCGAAGAATTACATCTTTCTTTGCACGATCGTCATTTTGATAATCAGCCGATCGATCTGCCGCTGGACGTACTGCTTGGTAAAACGCCGAAGATGACCCGCGAAGTACAAACGCTGAAAGCGAAGGGTGATGCGCTGGTTCGTGAAGGGATTACCATTGCTGACGCGGTGAAACGCGTGCTGCACCTGCCGACCGTGGCGGAGAAAACTTTCCTGGTGACCATTGGTGACCGCAGCGTAACCGGCATGGTAGCGCGCGATCAGATGGTGGGTCCGTGGCAGGTGCCGGTCGCTAACTGCGCGGTCACTACCGCCAGCCTCGATAGCTACTACGGCGAAGCGATGGCGATTGGCGAGCGTGCGCCGGTTGCGCTGCTGGATTTCGCCGCCTCTGCCCGTCTGGCGGTCGGTGAAGCGTTAACCAATATTGCCGCAACACAGATTGGCGATATCAAACGCATTAAACTTTCCGCCAACTGGATGGCGGCGGCAGGCCACCCTGGTGAAGATGCGGGCCTGTATGAAGCCGTTAAAGCTGTGGGCGAAGAACTTTGTCCGGCGCTGGGCCTGACGATCCCGGTGGGTAAAGACTCTATGTCGATGAAAACCCGCTGGCAGGAAGGTAACGAAGAGCGCGAAATGACGTCGCCGCTGTCGCTGGTGATTTCTGCATTTGCCCGTGTGGAAGATGTGCGTCACACCATCACGCCGCAGCTTTCTACCGAAGATAACGCATTACTGCTGATTGATCTGGGCAAAGGCAATAACGCGCTGGGCGCAACGGCGCTGGCGCAGGTTTATCGTCAGCTTGGCGACAAACCGGCAGATGTACGCGATGTTGCGCAACTGAAAGGCTTCTATGACGCGATTCAGGCGCTGGTTGCACAACGTAAGCTGCTGGCATATCACGACCGCTCTGATGGCGGCCTGCTGGTAACGCTGGCGGAAATGGCCTTTGCTGGTCATTGTGGCATTGACGCAGATATCGCCTCTCTGGGTGACGATCGCCTGGCGGCGTTGTTTAACGAAGAACTGGGTGCGGTGATTCAGGTTCGTGCCGCTGACCGTGAAGCGGTCGAGTCCGTACTGGCGCAGCATGGGCTTGCGGATTGCGTCCATTATGTAGGGCAGGCGGTTTCCGGTGACCATTTTGTGATTACTGCCAACGGGCAGACTGTATTTAGCGAAAGCCGCACCACGTTGCGTGTCTGGTGGGCAGAAACTACCTGGCAGATGCAGCGTCTGCGTGACAACCCGGAGTGTGCTGACCAGGAGCACCAGGCGAAATCAAACGACGCCGATCCGGGCCTGAATGTGAAACTGTCGTTCGATATCAACGAAGATGTGGCAGCACCGTATATTGCCACTGGCGCACGTCCGAAAGTTGCCGTACTGCGTGAGCAGGGCGTGAACTCGCATGTTGAAATGGCGGCAGCTTTCCACCGTGCAGGCTTCGATGCTATCGACGTGCATATGAGCGACCTGCTGGCTGGACGCACGGGCCTGGAGGATTTCCACGCCCTGGTCGCGTGCGGTGGTTTCTCCTACGGTGATGTACTGGGTGCCGGTGAAGGTTGGGCGAAGTCTATCCTGTTCAATGACCGTGTACGCGATGAGTTTGCAACCTTCTTCCACCGTCCGCAAACGCTGGCGCTGGGGGTATGTAACGGTTGCCAGATGATGTCTAATCTGCGTGAACTGATCCCTGGTAGCGAGTTGTGGCCACGTTTTGTGCGTAACACCTCCGATCGCTTTGAAGCGCGTTTCAGTCTGGTAGAAGTAACCCAAAGCCCGTCGCTGCTGTTGCAGGGGATGGTGGGCTCGCAGATGCCGATTGCTGTCTCTCACGGTGAAGGGCGCGTGGAAGTGCGTGATGCGGCGCATCTGGCGGCACTGGAAAGCAAAGGGCTGGTGGCACTGCGCTATGTCGATAACTTCGGCAAAGTCACTGAAACATACCCGGCTAACCCGAACGGTTCTCCGAATGGTATTACGGCGGTCACGACTGAAAGCGGTCGAGTCACCATTATGATGCCGCACCCGGAACGTGTTTTCCGTACTGTCAGTAACTCCTGGCATCCGGAAAACTGGGGCGAGGATGGGCCGTGGATGCGTATTTTCCGCAATGCACGTAAGCAGTTGGGGTAAGCCGTCAACCCATTGGTTTTGCAGCCGGATGAGGCATTAAGCACCAACTACTATTATAAGCTCCCAACTTCGGGAGCTTTTTTGTGTCTGTAAATCACGACAATGGGTGGTTTACCGTGTCGCTTTCTGGCGACACTTAACTAATTGATTTTAATGGCATCTAATAAGTTTATCTTAAGTTGTCTCTTTTTAGCGACACAGTGGCTGATTTACAGCCAAATAGCGAAGAAGCCATAACCCCTTCAAAACAGCGTACAATCAGTACGTTACCAAACTATTTTCTTTATTGGCACAGTTACTGCATAATAGTAACCAGTGGCTCATTCACCGACTTATGTCAGCCCCTTCGGGACGTGCTACATAAAATTCGAATGACGCACAACAAGGTGCCTGCCGTCCAACTTCTGATATCAGCGTAGCTATATCAACCCTCGGGCGAAACGTCGAGTTAGGCACCGCCTTATTCCATAACAAAGCCGGGTAATTCCCGGCTTTGTTGTATCTGAACTTCCCCTCGGTTAGCATCAGGCTATTCGCGTCTGACGAGAGTAACACCTTGAAACGCTGGCCCGTTTTTCCCCGCTCATTACGACAACTGGTAATGCTGGCATTTTTGCTGATTCTGCTACCCCTGTTGGTGCTGGCATGGCAAGCCTGGCAAAGCCTGAATGCGCTTAGCGATCAGGCGGCGCTGGTTAACCGCACTACGCTTATTGATGCCCGGCGCAGTGAAGCGATGACCAACGCGGCACTGGAAATGGAGCGCAGCTACCGTCAGTATTGCGTGCTGGACGACCCTACGCTTGCGAAGGTTTATCAAAGCCAGCGCAAGCGTTATAGCGAAATGCTCGATGCCCACGCAGGCGTGCTGCCGGACGATAAACTCTACCAGGCATTACGTCAGGATTTGAATAATCTGGCTCAACTTCAGTGTAACAACAGCGGTCCCGATGCTGCTGCCGCCGCGCGTCTGGAAGCCTTTGCCAGTGCCAATACCGAAATGGTGCAGGCCACGCGCACAGTGGTGTTCTCTCGTGGGCAGCAACTTCAGCGTGAAATCGCCGAACGTGGGCAATATTTTGGTTGGCAATCGCTGGTGCTATTTCTGGTGAGTCTGGTGATGGTGCTACTTTTCACGAGGATGATTATCGGGCCGGTGAAAAATATCGAGCGCATGATCAACCGGCTGGGGGAAGGGCGTTCTCTGGGCAATAGCGTCTCGTTCAGTGGACCGAGCGAGTTACGCTCGGTTGGGCAACGTATTCTTTGGTTAAGTGAGCGCCTGTCATGGCTGGAATCCCAACGCCATCAATTTTTAAGACATTTATCTCATGAATTAAAAACCCCGCTGGCGAGTATGCGCGAGGGCACTGAATTACTGGCTGACCAGGTTGTCGGGCCGCTTACGCCCGAGCAAAAAGAGGTGGTGAGCATCCTTGATAGCAGCAGCCGCAATTTGCAAAAACTGATCGAACAACTGCTTGATTACAACCGTAAACAAGCGGACAGTGCGGTGGAACTGGAGAATGTTGAGTTAGCACCGCTGGTGGAGACAGTAGTTTCTGCTCATAGCCTGCCCGCACGGGCTAAAATGATGCATACCGACGTTGATCTCAAAGCAACAGCTTGCCTGGCGGAGCCAATGCTGCTGATGAGCGTACTGGATAATCTTTACTCCAATGCGGTGCACTACGGGGCTGAATCCGGTAACATTTGCCTTCGCAGCAGTTTACATGGTGCGCGGGTTTATATTGATGTCATCAATACAGGCACGCCCATTCCGCAAGAGGAACGCGCCATGATCTTCGAACCCTTTTTTCAGGGAAGCCACCAGCGAAAAGGGGCGGTGAAGGGCAGCGGTCTGGGATTAAGCATTGCCAGGGATTGTATTCGCCGTATGCAAGGGGAACTGTATCTGGTCGACGAGAGCGGGCAAGATGTTTGTTTCCGCATTGAATTACCGTCGTCGAAAAACACGAAATAATGCTAACAGCCTATCCCATCAGGCTATTTTATTTGCCAGTTTGGCCCCGGGCAGTGCTCGAAATCTTCACGTACGACATGTACGCTCCGGTTTCTCCGCGCTGTCCATGTCCAAACTGCCTGCAACAATTACGCCCACTGGGATAGGCTTTAAGTCTGGTGAATATGCGACACATTTTTCAACGATTATTGCCCCGACGGCTGTGGCTGGCAGGGCTGCCATGTCTGGCATTGCTGGGTTGCGTGCAGAGTCACAATAAGCCAGCCATTGATACGCCAGCAGAAGAAAAAATTCCGGTTTATCAACTGGCTGACTATCTTTCTACTGAATGTAGCGACATCTGGGCGCTGCAAGGTAAATCAACCGAAACCAATCCGCTTTACTGGCTGCGGGCGATGGATTGTGCTGATCGTTTAATGCCTGCGCAGTCGCGTCAGCAAGCCCGCCAATATGACGACGGCAGCTGGCAAAATACCTTTAAACAAGGGATTTTGCTCGCCGACGCCAAAATTACGCCGTATGAGCGCCGCCAGCTGGTCGCGCGCATTGATGCGCTAAGTACCGAGATCCCGGCACAGGTTCGCCCTCTGTATCAACTCTGGCGCGACGGTCAGGCGCTGCAACTGCAACTGGCGGAAGAGCGCCAACGCTACAGTAAACTCCAGCAGTCCAGCGACAGCGAGCTGGATACTTTGCGCCAGCAACATCACGTTCTACAACAGCAACTGGAACTCACTACCCGCAAGCTGGAAAACCTGACCGATATTGAACGCCAGCTCTCGACCCGCAAACCGGCTGGAAATTTCTCGCCGGATACGCCGCACGAGAGTGAAAAGCCCGCGCCATCCACCGATGAGGTCACTCCTGATGAGCCATAAACCTGCGCATTTATTATTGGTCGATGACGATCCGGGATTGCTGAAACTGCTTGGCCTGCGCCTGACCAGCGAAGGCTACAGCGTGGTCACGGCGGAAAGTGGCGCTGAAGGATTACGGGTACTGAATCGCGAAAAAGTAGATTTAGTCATCAGCGACCTGCGGATGGATGAAATGGACGGTATGCAGCTGTTTGCTGAAATCCAGAAAGTGCAGCCGGGAATGCCAGTAATTATTCTTACCGCGCATGGTTCTATTCCCGATGCCGTTGCTGCAACACAGCAGGGCGTGTTCAGTTTTCTCACCAAGCCTGTCGATAAAGACGCGCTATATCAGGCAATTGACGATGCGCTGGAACAATCCGCGCCAGCCACCGACGAACGCTGGCGCGAGGCGATTGTCACCCGCAGCCCGCTGATGCTGCGTTTGCTGGAACAGGCGCGGCTGGTGGCGCAATCAGACGTTAGCGTTTTGATTAACGGCCAGAGCGGCACCGGGAAAGAGATTTTCGCCCAGGCTATCCACAACGCCAGCCCGCGCAACAGCAAACCATTTATTGCTATTAACTGTGGCGCATTGCCCGAGCAATTGCTGGAGTCGGAGCTGTTTGGTCATGCGCGTGGTGCGTTTACTGGCGCTGTCAGCAATCGCGAAGGTTTATTCCAGGCGGCGGAAGGCGGTACGCTATTTCTCGATGAGATTGGCGATATGCCTGCACCGTTGCAGGTCAAACTGCTGCGCGTGTTGCAGGAGCGTAAAGTGCGCCCGCTGGGCAGTAACCGCGATATTGATATCGACGTGCGGATTATTTCCGCCACTCACCGCGACCTGCCAAAAGCGATGGCGCGCGGGGAATTCCGTGAAGATCTCTATTACCGCCTCAACGTTGTCAGCCTGAAAATTCCGGCTCTGGCAGAGCGCACAGAAGACATTCCGCTACTGGCAAATCACCTGTTGCGCCAGGCGGCAGAGCGACATAAACCGTTTGTCCGCGCGTTCTCCACCGATGCAATGAAACGCCTGATGACCGCTAGCTGGCCGGGTAATGTACGCCAGTTGGTCAACGTGATTGAACAGTGCGTGGCGCTGACCTCATCTCCGGTGATTAGTGATGCATTAGTAGAGCAGGCGCTGGAGGGTGAAAATACGGCGCTGCCAACCTTTGTTGAGGCACGTAATCAGTTTGAACTCAACTATTTGCGTAAGCTGCTGCAAATTACCAAAGGCAACGTCACCCACGCGGCGAGAATGGCGGGGCGCAACCGGACAGAATTTTATAAACTGCTTTCCCGACACGAGCTGGATGCAAACGATTTCAAGGAATGAATTGGCGTTATGTGTTACGTTTAGCAGATCAAAAGACAGGCGACCTTTTCAAGGAATAGCATGAAAAAGATTGATGCGATTATTAAACCCTTCAAGCTGGACGATGTTCGCGAAGCACTGGCTGAAGTCGGCATTACCGGCATGACGGTCACTGAGGTGAAAGGTTTTGGCCGCCAAAAAGGCCATACCGAGCTGTACCGCGGCGCGGAGTATATGGTGGATTTTCTGCCGAAGGTGAAAATTGAGATTGTCGTACCGGACGACATTGTTGATACCTGTGTCGATACCATTATTCGCACGGCGCAAACCGGCAAAATCGGTGACGGTAAAATCTTCGTCTTCGACGTGGCACGGGTCATTCGCATCCGTACCGGTGAAGAGGACGACGCGGCAATTTAAACCGCGTCAAGGGTTGCCGGATGTTTCCATCCGGCAACATCAAATCACAGCACCTTATGCGGACCAAAGCATTCGTAATGAATGTTTTCCTGTTTCACGCCCAGATCCACTAACTGTTTCGCGGCAAACTGCATGAAGCCAACCGGGCCGCAGAGATAGAACTGCATTGTCGGATCGCTGAACGCACCTTCCAGTTTGCTCAAATCCATCAGACCTTCGCTATCAAACTGACCTTTAGCGCGATCGGCTTCGCTTGGCTGACGATACCAGGTGTGCGCGGTAAAGCGCGGCAGTGCTTGCCCCAGTTCCTTAACTTCATCGGCAAAGGCGTGAACATCGCCATTTTCTGCCGCATGGAACCAGTTCACTTGTGCTGTGTGGCCAGCTTTTGCCAGCGTGTCGAGCATTGCCAGCATTGGCGTTTGACCGACACCGGCAGAGATTAACGTCACTGGTGTGTCATCTGCGACAGCCATAAAGAAATCACCTGCCGGAGCGACCAGTTTCACGACATCGCCAACATTGGCGTGATTGTGCAGCCAGTTGGATACCTGCCCACCCTCTTCGCGTTTCACCGCAATACGATAGCCTTTGCCATCCGGTTTGCGAGTCAAAGAGTACTGACGAATTTCCTGATGCGGGAAACCTTCCGGCTTCAGCCAGACGCCGAGATATTGCCCCGGACGGTATTCTGCCACTGCGCCACCGTCGACCGGCTCCAGTTCGAAGCTGGTGATAAGCGCGCTGCGCGGTGTTTTAGCCACAATGCGGAAATCGCGAGTACCTTCCCAGCCACCGGCTTTGCTGGCGTTTTCGTTATAGATTTCCGCCTCGCGATTGATAAATACATTAGCCAGTACGCCATAGGCTTTACCCCACGCGTCCAGCACTTCCTGGCCCGGGCTGAACATTTCGTCCAGCGTCGCCAACAGGTGTTCACCGACAATGTTGTACTGTTCCGGTTTGATCTGGAAACTGGTGTGCTTCTGCGCGATTTTTTCTACCGCTGGCAGCAGCGCAGGCAGGTTTTCAATATTACTGGCGTAGGCGGCAATAGCGTTAAACAGGGCTTCACGTTGATCGCCATTGCGCTGGTTACTCATGTTAAAAATTTCTTTGAGTTCTGGGTTATGAGTAAACATACGGTCGTAGAAATGGGCGGTTAACTTTGGCCCCGTTTCCACCAGTAAAGGGATGGTGGCTTTTACTGTAGCGATGGTTTGAGCGTCAAGCATATGGTCTTCCTTTTTTTGCATCTTAATTGATGTATCTCAAATGCATCTTATAAAAAATAGCCCTGCAATGTAAATGGTTCTTTGGTGTTTTTCAGAAAGAATGTGATGAAGTGAAAAATTTGCATCACAAACCTGAAAAGAAATCCGTTTCCGGTTGCAAGCTCTTTATTCTCCAAAGCCTTGCGCAGCCTGAAGGTAATCGTTTGCGTAAATTCCTTTGTCAAGACCTGTTATCGCACAATGATTCGGTTATACTGTTCGCCGTTGTCCAACAGGACCGCCTATAAAGGCCAAAAATTTTATTGTTAGCTGAGTCAGGAGATGCGGATGTTAAAGCGTGAAATGAACATTGCCGATTATGATGCCGAACTGTGGCAGGCTATGGAGCAGGAAAAAGTACGTCAGGAAGAGCACATCGAACTGATCGCCTCCGAAAACTACACCAGCCCTCGCGTAATGCAGGCGCAGGGTTCTCAGCTGACCAACAAATATGCTGAAGGTTATCCGGGCAAACGCTACTACGGCGGTTGCGAGTATGTTGATATCGTTGAACAACTGGCGATCGATCGTGCGAAAGAACTGTTCGGCGCTGACTACGCTAACGTCCAGCCGCACTCCGGCTCCCAGGCTAACTTTGCGGTGTACACTGCGTTGCTGGAACCAGGCGATACCGTTCTGGGTATGAACCTGGCGCATGGCGGTCACCTGACTCACGGTTCTCCGGTTAACTTCTCCGGTAAACTGTACAACATCGTTCCTTACGGTATCGATGCTACCGGTCATATCGACTACGCCGATCTGGAAAAACAAGCCAAAGAACACAAACCGAAAATGATTATCGGTGGCTTCTCTGCATATTCCGGCGTGGTGGACTGGGCGAAAATGCGTGAAATCGCTGACAGCATCGGTGCTTACCTGTTCGTTGATATGGCGCACGTTGCGGGCCTGGTTGCTGCTGGCGTCTACCCGAACCCGGTTCCTCATGCTCACGTTGTTACTACCACCACTCACAAAACCCTGGCGGGTCCGCGCGGCGGCCTGATCCTGGCGAAAGGTGGTAGCGAAGAGCTGTACAAAAAACTGAACTCTGCCGTTTTCCCTGGTGGTCAGGGCGGCCCGTTGATGCACGTAATCGCTGGTAAAGCGGTTGCTCTGAAAGAAGCGATGGAGCCTGAGTTCAAAACTTACCAGCAGCAGGTCGCTAAAAACGCTAAAGCGATGGTAGAAGTGTTCCTGGAACGCGGCTACAAAGTGGTTTCCGGCGGCACTGATAACCACCTGTTCCTGGTTGATCTGGTTGATAAAAACCTGACCGGTAAAGAAGCTGACGCCGCTCTGGGCCGTGCTAACATCACCGTCAACAAAAACAGCGTACCGAACGATCCGAAGAGCCCGTTTGTGACCTCCGGTATTCGTGTAGGTACTCCGGCGATTACCCGTCGTGGCTTTAAAGAAGCCGAAGCGAAAGAACTGGCTGGCTGGATGTGTGACGTGCTGGACAGCATCAATGATGAAGCTGTTATCGAGCGCATCAAAGGTAAAGTTCTCGACATCTGCGCACGTTATCCGGTTTACGCATAAGCGAAACGGTTAATCTGTTGAAAAAAGGCTTCCTTCGGGAAGCCTTTCTACGTTATTGCGCCATCAAATCTGCCGTAACTGCGCCTCAACATACAAATAGCCAATTCCCAGCACCTGCTGTGCGCGGCTTAATTGCCCAAAGCCAATTTGCGTCGCTTTCACGCTCGGTCCTTCGTCGCGGTCGAACGGGTTAAATCCCGTCTGGCGAATAATGGTATTAAGCCAGTTCTCACCAAAGGCACAACTGCGACCGTACAACCAAATCTGATTAATATTGAGGATGTTGAGGAAGTTATACAGACTCAAACCAATGGCGTTGGCAGAGCGATCAACCCAACTGGTGATCCACGGTTCTCCACTCTGCCAGGCAGCGATTAACTGCGCGGTAGTTAGTTTTTCAGGATCAAGCTGAGTATTAACCGGTTGTGATTTTAGCCATACCCGGGCCTGTTTTTTTAATGCGCTTAACGAGGCGACGGTTTCCAGGCAGCCGTAACGCCCGCAGTCGCAGACGACGCCATCCGGATTAACGATGGTGTGACCAATTTGCCCGCTACCATACAAACTGCCGCGATAAATTTGCTCGTTAATCACGAACGACGAGCCAATGCCGTAATCAACGTTGATCACGCAGAAATCCCGTTCCTGCGAATTATTTTGCCATTTCTCCGCCAGCGCCAGCATCACGCAGTCATTATCGACCATCACCCGAATGCCGAGCTTCTCTTCCAGCAGATACTTTACCTCAACCGGCGTTGTCCACGGCGCTTGCGGCATGGTTTGCGACACGCCAGTCACCGGATCAACCTGACCGTGGATTGCCAGAGCCAGATTGATGGTGCGGTCCGGCCACAATTTACGGTGGCGATGCCAGCATTTTTCGATTTCGGACAGCAGCGCCTGCGGCGTTGGAGCGTCAATCTGAAAGCGTTCAAATTCGCCTTTCGGACTTAAACAGGCATTAGCGACCTGACACTCAATGCTGGTGGGCGTCACGTTCAGGCACAGCGTCCAGTCTCCTTCCGGCGCAATCAGCCATGTACCGCTACTATGCCCGCGCGTCTGGCTTTCATCGTCGATATTCACCACCCGTTTTTCGCTTTCCAGTTCCTGCAAAATATTACTGACTGCCGGAATCGAAATTTGCGCCAGCCGGGCCAGCGTTGATTTATTGGCGCGCTTTTGCCGGTACAGCAGTTCCAGAATCACGCATTTGTTATGGTGGCGAATCTGTTGATTATTAATGCAGGCTCTCATCTTCACTAAACCTTGTTTAGTTAATTGCGTGATTATTCCGCGAAAACATTGCCAGATTGTTCAATACACTGCCACAAATCTTTTAATTCAGTATGTCTTGTTAATATTGAGGGCACCATGACTCCAGTAAAAGTGTGGCAAGAGCGCGTTGAGATCCCGACCTATGAAACCGGGCCGCAGGATATACATCCCATGTTCCTGGAAAATCGCGTTTATCAGGGATCGTCCGGCGCGGTTTATCCCTACGGCGTGACCGATACGCTGAGCGAGCAGAAAACCCTGAAATCCTGGCAGGCGGTGTGGCTGGAAAATGACTACATCAAAGTGATGATCCTGCCGGAACTGGGCGGTCGGGTGCATCGCGCATGGGATAAAGTGAAACAGCGCGATTTTGTCTATCACAATGAAGTCATTAAACCTGCGCTGGTGGGGCTGCTGGGACCGTGGATCTCCGGCGGGATTGAGTTTAACTGGCCGCAACACCATCGCCCGACCACCTTTATGCCCGTTGATTTCACCCTCGAAGCCCATGAAGACGGCGCACAGACAGTGTGGGTAGGCGAAACGGAGCCGATGCATGGTTTACAGGTGATGACAGGTTTCACCCTGCGCCCTGACCGGGCGGCGCTGGAAATCGCCAGCCGCGTCTATAACGGCAACGCCACGCCGCGTCATTTCTTGTGGTGGGCCAACCCGGCAGTGAAAGGGGGGGAAGGGCATCAGAGCGTCTTCCCGCCGGATGTAACGGCGGTGTTTGATCACGGCAAACGGGCCGTCTCTGCTTTCCCCATCGCCACCGGCACTTACTACAAAGTGGACTACTCCGCTGGAGTGGACATTTCTCGCTATAAAAATGTGCCTGTTCCAACCTCATATATGGCTGAAAAATCACAGTACGATTTTGTTGGCGCGTGGTGTCACGATGAAGATGGCGGTTTGCTGCACGTTGCCAACCACCATATTGCGCCAGGTAAAAAACAGTGGAGTTGGGGACACAGCGAATTTGGCCAGGCGTGGGATAAGAGTCTGACCGACAATAACGGCCCGTATATCGAACTGATGACCGGTATTTTTGCCGATAACCAGCCTGATTTTACCTGGCTTGATGCGTACGAAGAGAAGCGTTTCGAGCAGTATTTCCTGCCTTACCATTCTCTGGGCATGGTGCAAAATGCCTCCCGCGATGCGGTGATAAAACTCCAGCGTAGTGAGCGGGGGATTGAGTGGGGGCTGTATGCCATCTCTCCGTTGAACGGATACCGCCTGGCGATCCGCGAAATCGGCAAATGCAACGCGTTACTTGATGATGCCGTGGCACTGATGCCAGCGACCGCCATCCAGGGCGTGTTGCACGGTATCAATCCTGACAGACTAACCATTGAGCTCTCCGATGCCGACGGCAATATCATACTGAGTTATCAGGAACATCAGCCGCAAGAGTTGCCGTTGCCGGACGTCGCCAAAGCGCCACTGTCAGCACAAGACATTACCAGTACAGATGAAGCCTGGTTTATCGGTCAGCATCTGGAGCAATATCATCATGCCAGCCGTTCCCCCTTCGATTACTACCTGCGCGGCGTGGCGCTGGACTTGCTGGATTATCGCTGTAACCTGGCGTTGGCGATGCTGGAATATAACCGCGCCGACTTCCCGCAAACGGTGGCGTATGCCACTCAGGCGCTGAAACGCGCACATGCGCTGAACAAAAATCCGCAGTGCGGACAGGCCAGTTTGATTCGCGCCAGTGCTTACGAACGTCAGGGACAATATCAACAAGCCGAAGAGGATTTCTGGCGGGCGGTCTGGAGCGGCAATAGTAAAGCAGGCGGCTATTATGGTCTGGCACGACTGGCGGCGCGTAATGGTCACTTCGATGCTGGTCTGGATTTTTGCCAACAAAGTCTTCGCGCCTGCCCAACCAATCAGGAAGTGCTTTGCCTGCATAATCTGCTGCTGGTGTTAAGTGGTCGTCAGGACAACGCGCGTTTGCAGCGCGAGAAACTGCTGCGCGATTATCTGCTGAACGCCACTCTGTGGTGGCTGAACTGGTTCGATGGTCGTAGCGAATCAGCCCTCGCGCAGTGGCGCGGTCTGTGTCAGGGACGCGACGTTAACGCCCTGATGACCGCCGGGCAACTGATTAACTGGGGAATGCCCACCCTGGCGGCAGAGATGCTGAACGCACTGGACTGCCAGCGCACGCTGCCGCTTTATCTGCAGGCGAGTTTATTGCCGAAAGCCGAACGCGGCGAACTGGTCGCAAAAGCCATTGATGTCTTCCCGCAGTTTGTCCGTTTCCCGAATACGCTGGAAGAAGTGGCGGCGCTGGAGAGTATTGAAGAGTGCTGGTTTGCCCGTCATTTACTGGCCTGCTTCTACTACAACAAGCGCAGCTACAACAAAGCCATTACTTTATGGCAACGTTGCGTAGAGATGTCGCCGGAGTTTGCCGACGGCTGGCGCGGGTTAGCGATCCATGCGTGGAATAAGCAACACGATTATGAGCTGGCCGCGCGTTATCTTGATAATGCTTATCAGCTTGCGCCGCAGGATGCACGTCTGCTTTTCGAACGGGATTTGCTGGATAAGTTAAGCGGAGCCACACCGGAGAAACGACTGGCGCGTCTGGAAAATAATCTGGAAATTGCGCTGAAACGCGACGACATGACCGCAGAACTGCTCAATTTGTGGCATCTCACGGGGCAGGCAGACAAAGCGGCGGACATTCTCGCCACGCGCAAATTCCACCCGTGGGAAGGCGGGGAAGGGAAGATCACCAGTCAATTTATCCTCAACCAGTTATTACGCGCCTGGCAGCATCTTGATGCCAGAGAGCCGCAGCAGGCCAGCGAACTGCTTCATGCCGCGCTGCATTATCCGGAGAATTTAAGCGAAGGCCGTTTACCGGGGCAAACTGATAACGACATCTGGTTCTGGCAGGCGATATGCGCCAACGCGCAGGGTGATGAAACTGAAGCGATGCGTTGTTTACGTCTGGCGGCGACTGGCGATCGCACCATTAACATTCACAGTTATTACAACGATCAGCCGGTTGATTATCTCTTCTGGCAAGGAATGGCGCTGCGACTGCTGGGCGAACAACAAATCGCACAGCAACTGTTTAGTGAAATGAAACAGTGGGCGCAAGAGATGGCGAAAACCAGTATTGAGGCGGATTTCTTTGCTGTTTCACAACCTGACCTGTTGTCGCTGTATGGCGATTTACAACAGCAGCATAAAGAAAAATGCCTGATGGTGGCGATGCTGGCGTCCGCGGGACTCGGGGAGGTTGCGCACTATGAATCTGCTCGCGCTGAATTGACGGCGATTAATCCGGCCTGGCCGAAAGCGGCATTATTCACCACTGTGATGCCTTTTATTTTTAACTACGTTCACTAAACCCTATTAACTGTAATATTTGAGCGGCACGCGCTGCCGCTCACGCTCAAATAATTAAAATGAGCCGTTGTAAATAAAAACCCTACAGGAGGCACTATGCCTAAAAAAATGAGAATAACCCGTAATCTATTATTAATAGCTACGCTATTAGGTAGCGCACTATTTGCCAGGGCTGCGGATAAAGAAATGACCATTGGCGCAATATACCTTGATACCCAGGGATATTACGCTGGCGTGCGTCAGGGCGTTCAGGATGCGGCAAAAGATTCTTCAGTACAGGTACAGTTAATTGAAACTAACGCCCAGGGTGATATTTCGAAAGAAAGTACCTTTGTTGATACCCTCGTGGCGCGTAATGTCGATGCCATTATTTTATCGGCAGTGTCTGAAAATGGCAGTAGCCGTACCGTTCGTCGCGCCAGTGAAGCGGGTATTCCGGTGATTTGCTACAACACCTGTATTAATCAAAAAGGCGTCGATAAATATGTCTCGGCGTATCTGGTCGGCGATCCGCTGGAATTTGGTAAAAAACTGGGTAATGCTGCCGCCGATTATTTTATTGCCAACAAAATTGACCAGCCGAAAATTGCCGTCATCAATTGCGAAGCCTTTGAAGTTTGTGTGCAGCGACGTAAAGGATTTGAAGAAGTATTAAAATCCCGCGTTCCCGGCGCGCAAATAGTCGCTAATCAGGAAGGGACTGTTTTAGATAAAGCGATTTCCGTTGGTGAAAAACTGATTATCTCCACGCCGGATCTCAACGCCATTATGGGGGAATCGGGCGGAGCGACACTCGGCGCGGTAAAAGCGGTACGTAATCAAAATCAGGCCGGAAAAATTGCTGTTTTCGGTTCGGATATGACCACTGAAATTGCTCAGGAGCTGGAAAACAATCAGGTGTTGAAAGCGGTGGTGGATATTTCCGGTAAGAAAATGGGCAATGCTGTTTTCGCGCAAACTTTGAAGGTTATCAATAAACAAGCCGACGGTGAAAAAGTGATTCAGGTGCCTATCGATCTCTATACCAAAACGGAAGACGGTAAACAGTGGCTGGCAACGCACGTTGATGGTCTGCCCTAATCGCTGATTCGCAGAGGTCCCTATGTTCACGGCAACAGAGGCAGTCCCGGTAGCAAAAGTGGTGGCAGGAAATAAGCGTTACCCCGGCGTCGTTGCGTTGGATAACGTTAACTTCACGCTCAATAAAGGCGAAGTTCGTGCGCTGTTAGGCAAAAACGGCGCGGGCAAATCGACCCTCATTCGAATGCTTACCGGCAGTGAACGTCCGGATAGCGGTGATATCTGGATTGGCGAGACGCGACTGGAAGGTGACGAAGCTACGCTGACTCGCCGTGCCGCTGAACTGGGGGTTCGTGCGGTTTATCAGGAGTTAAGTCTGGTGGAGGGACTGACTGTGGCGGAAAACCTCTGCCTCGGTCAGTGGCCCCGCCGCAACGGCATGATTGATTACCTGCAAATGGCGCAGGACGCCCAACGTTGCTTGCAGGCGTTGGGCGTTGACGTTAGCCCTGAACAACTTGTTTCAACGCTAAGCCCGGCGCAAAAGCAACTGGTGGAAATTGCGCGGGTGATGAAGGGCGAGCCGCGCGTGGTCATTCTTGATGAACCCACCAGCTCGCTTGCCAGTGCGGAAGTTGAACTGGTGATCAGCGCGGTGAAAAAGATGTCGGCACTGGGCGTGGCGGTGATTTATGTCAGCCACCGGATGGAAGAAATTCGCCGCATTGCCTCCTGTGCCACCGTTATGCGCGATGGTCAGGTAGCGGGCGATGTGATGCTCGAAAACACCTCTACGCATCATATTGTGTCGCTAATGCTCGGGCGCGATCACGTTGATATTGCGCCGGTTGCCCCTCAGGAAATTATGGATCAAGCCGTGCTGGAAGTCCGTGCGTTACGCCATAAGCCCAAGCTGGAGGATATCAGCTTTACGCTACGTCGCGGCGAAGTGCTCGGCATTGCTGGCCTGCTGGGGGCAGGGCGCAGTGAATTGTTGAAAGCCATAGTTGGGCTGGAGACGTATGAACAGGGCGAAATTGTTATCAACGGCGAGAAAATCACGCGCCCCGATTACGACGACATGCTGAAACGCGGCATTGGCTATACGCCAGAAAACCGCAAAGAAGCGGGGATCATTCCCTGGCTGGGCGTTGACGAAAATACAGTGCTGACCAATCGGCAAAAAATCAGCGCCAACGGTGTGCTGCAATGGTCCACCATCCGCCGCCTGACCGAAGAGGTGATGCAGCGGATGACGGTCAAGGCCGCCAGTAGCGAAACGCCCATCGGCACGCTTTCTGGCGGCAATCAGCAAAAAGTGGTGATCGGTCGTTGGGTCTATGCCGCCAGCCAGATTTTGTTGCTCGACGAGCCAACGCGTGGCGTCGATATCGAAGCCAAACAGCAGATTTACCGTATTGTCCGCGAGCTGGCTGCCGAAGGAAAAAGCGTGGTGTTTATCTCCAGTGAAGTGGAGGAGTTGCCGCTGGTGTGTGACCGCATCCTGTTATTACAGCACGGTACGTTCTCGCAGGAGTTTCACTCGCCGGTCAATGTGGATGAGCTGATGTCCGCCATTCTGTCTGTGCACTGATGAATTTTACCGAGGAACCTGAAGATGTCTGCTTCGTCATTACCATTGCCGCAGGGCAAGAGCGTCTCGCTCAAACAATTTGTCAGTCGCCATATTAATGAGATCGGTTTGCTGGTGGTGATTGCCATTCTTTATCTGGTCTTCTCCCTGAACGCGCCTGGCTTTATCTCATTGAATAACCAGATGAACGTGCTGCGCGATGCTGCCACCATCGGGATCGCCGCCTGGGCGATGACGCTGATTATTATCTCCGGTGAAATTGATGTCAGCGTTGGGCCGATGGTGGCTTTTGTTTCAGTGTGCCTGGCGTTTTTGCTGCAATTTGACGTTCCGCTGGCGATTGCTTGTCTGCTGGTGTTGCTGTTAGGTGCGCTGATGGGAACGCTCGCCGGGGTGCTGCGCGGCGTGTTTAATGTGCCAAGTTTTGTTGCCACGCTGGGTTTATGGAGCGCCCTGCGCGGAATGGGGCTGTTTATGACGAACGCCTTGCCAGTGCCAATTAACGAAAACGAAGTGCTGGACTGGCTGGGCGGACAATTTCTCGGTGTGCCGGTATCCGCGCTGATCATGATGGTGTTATTTGCGCTGTTTGTGTTCATTAGCCGCAAAACCGCTTTCGGGCGCTCGGTTTTTGCTGTTGGCGGTAATGCCACTGCAGCGCAGTTGTGCGGTATTAACGTTCGTCGGGTACGCATTCTTATTTTTACCCTTTCGGGATTATTAGCGGCGGTGACCGGCATTTTGTTGGCGGCGCGCCTCGGTTCCGGTAACGCAGGTGCCGCAAACGGTCTGGAGTTTGACGTCATCGCCGCGGTCGTGGTCGGCGGTACGGCGCTTTCCGGCGGTCGCGGCTCGTTGTTCGGTACGCTGCTTGGCGTACTGGTGATTACGCTAATCGGTAACGGTCTGGTGCTGCTAGGGATTAACTCCTTTTTCCAGCAGGTGGTGCGCGGCGTCATCATCGTGGTGGCGGTGCTGGCGAATATCTTGCTGACTCAGCGAAGCAGTAAAGCGAAACGCTAAACCTAAACGCCCCTGGCGCGGGTGCGGCAGGGATGAAAATTAATCGTATTGTTAATGAGGGATTTATGAAAACGATGCTGGCAGCTTATTTACCAGGAAATTCGACCGTCGATCTGCGGGAAGTTGCGGTGCCGACGCCGGGTATTAACCAGGTACTGATCAAAATGAAATCCTCCGGAATTTGCGGAAGCGATGTCCACTATATCTACCACCAGCACCGCGCTACGGCGGCGGCACCCGATAAACCGTTATACCAGGGATTTATCAACGGTCATGAACCGTGCGGGCAAATTGTGGCGATGGGGCTAGGCTGCCACCATTTTAAAGAGGGCGACCGTGTGCTGGTGTATCACATTTCTGGCTGTGGTTTTTGCCCGAACTGCCGTCGTGGTTTTCCTATCTCTTGTACTGGCGAAGGAAAAGCGGCTTACGGCTGGCAGCGTGACGGCGGCCATGCTGAATACCTGCTGGCGGAAGAAAAAGATCTGATCCTGCTCCCGGACGCGCTGAGCTATGAAGATGGTGCGTTTATCAGTTGCGGCGTTGGTACAGCGTATGAAGGGATTTTGCGCGGCGAAGTTTCCGGCAGTGATAACGTGCTGGTGGTCGGTCTGGGGCCGGTCGGCATGATGGCGATGATGCTGGCGAAAGGTCGCGGTGCAAAACGGATCATCGGCGTTGATATGCTGCCGGAACGTCTGGCGATGGCTAAACAGTTAGGGGTGATGGATCACGGCTATTTAGCAACCACCGAAGGTCTGCCTCAGATTATCGCCGAACTCACCCACGGTGGCGCGGATGTTGCGCTCGATTGTTCCGGTAATGCCGCAGGTCGCTTGCTGGCACTGCAATCCACTGCTGACTGGGGACGCGTGGTTTACATTGGTGAAACCGGAAAAGTCGAGTTCGAGGTTAGCGCCGACCTGATGCACCATCAACGGCGGATTATCGGCTCCTGGGTGACCAGTCTGTTCCATATGGAAAAATGCGCCCACGATTTAACGGACTGGAAACTGTGGCCGCGTAATGCCATTACCCATCGCTTCTCACTGGAACAGGCAGGAGATGCCTATGCGCTGATGGCGAGCGGTAAATGCGGGAAAGTTGTGATTAACTTCCCGGATTAAGGAGTCAGCGGATGACCATCTATACCTTATCTCACGGGCCGCTAAAGCTGGACGTTTCTGACCGGGGCGGCGTCATCGAAGGCTTCTGGCGTGACGCGACGCCGCTCTTACGTCCCGGTAAAAAAAGCGGTGTGGCAACCGATGCCTCTTGTTTTCCGCTGGTGCCGTTTGCAAACCGGGTGAGCGGCAATCGTTTTGTCTGGCAGGGGCGTGAGTATCAACTGCAACCGAATGTTGAGTGGGATGCGCACTATCTGCACGGCGACGGCTGGTTGGGCGAGTGGCAATGTGTCTCGCGCAGCGAAGATAGCTTGTGTCTGGTGTATGAACATCGCAGCGGTGTTTATCACTATCGGGTAAGTCAGGCGTTTCATTTAACGGCGGATACGCTGACGGTGACGCTCGCTGTTACCAATCAAGGGGCAGAGACGCTGCCATTTGGTACCGGCTGGCATCCTTATTTTCCGTTGTCGCCGCAAACGCGGATTCAGGCACAGGCGAGCGGTTACTGGCTGGAGCGGGAGCAGTGGCTGGCGGGTGAGTTTTGCGAGCAGCTACCGCAGGAACTGGATTTTAACCAGCTCACGCCGTTGCCGCGCCAGTGGGTAAACAATGGTTTTGCCGGATGGAATGGTCAGGCCCGCATCGAGCAGCCGCAGGAGGGTTATGCCATCATCATGGAAACGACGCCGCCTGCACCGTGTTATTTCATCTTTGTTTCCGACCCGGCGTTTGATAAAGGATATGCGTTTGATTTCTTCTGTCTGGAACCGATGAGTCATGCGCCGGATGACCATCATCGCCCGGAAGGTGGTGACCTCATTGCGCTTGCACCAGGGGAATCAACAACTTCAGAGATGTCGTTGCGGGTTGCGTTGCTGTAATTTATAAAATGCCGGATAAGGCGTTCACGCCACATCCGGCATCTTTCCTAACGGCGATCGAGAGAAATCGCCCCCGGCCCGGTAATTGCCAACAGCAGGAATGCGCCAGCGATACTGACATTCTTCCAGAAATTAATCATATTTGGCCCAACCGCATCGCCGGTCATATCCCAGTAATGGTGACCAATTACCGCTGTACCCAGCGTGTAGAAAATAAACAGCACCGCCAGCGGACGGGTGAAAAAGCCAAGCACGATTAATATCGCGGCGGGCACTTCCATAACTACCGCAATAATAGCTGCCAGCATCGGCATCGGCGCGCCCAGCGAGGCCATATATTGGACCGTACCGTCAAAGCCCATCATTTTGGGAAAACCAAAAATAATGAAAATTAAGACCACGGCGATACGGGCAATTAATAACAAAACGGGGCGGGCAGCTCCAAAATCAAAATAACGTAGTGTGTTCATAACCAATCCCTTTGCAAGATAATGTGATTTAAACGTAATACACACTCTGGCACCTCGCCACGCCCCAGGCATTGAGATATTCGCTAATTATCCTGGTTACAGTGATTTAAGCGCGATGTGCTCATCTGTCAGCAGTTTCGCATCAAACGTTTTGCCGCTCTGGATCCATTTGCGGATTAAGCGAATCTCACGCCCCTGATTCAGCGTTACCGCACCGATAAGCACGCCGTTTTGCAGATTAAACCAAATCGCCTTCTGAGTTTCCGGGTTGCCACGACAAAGCCAGTCATCACCACGCATATCACCAATAAACTGTAAGTTATCACTGTACTGATCGCTCCAGAACCACGGCGGCGGCAGTCGCGGAAGCGGTAGCCCCAACATTGCGGAAGCGGCAATTTGCGCCTGGTCATTGGCGTTTTCCCAGCTTTCGCAGCGGTGTAGTGCACCATTATCAAGACGGGTGATTGCCACATCGCCACCGGCAAAGATCGCGGGATCGCAGGTGCGGCAAGCCTCATCAATGACAATGCCATTGGCAGTATCAAGGTTGGCCTCGCGAGCCAGTTGGTCGTTGGCGCTGATACCAATACCGTAAATCACCACATCGGCCCGAAGCGTTTCGCCACTTTGCAGCGTCAGTTCTACTTTTTCACCATCGACCACATGTTCAATGGCATTATTGAGCAGAATGCGCACACCAGCCTGCTGATGGCGCTGTAAAAGATAGCGTTGCACGGGCGGTGGTGCATTACGGCCCATGACGGTTGCCGCCAGTTCAATCACTGTCACCTTACATCCACGCTGCGTGGCGCTGGCAGCCAGTTCCAGACCAATAGTTCCGGCACCGACAATCACGACTGACCGTTCGGGCTGCAGAACTTCTCGCAGTCTGGCGGCATCGCCGGCATGGCGCAGAGTAAAGCAGCGTTCTCCCAGTGCATCAAGCAACGGCAGCGGTCTGGCTGCCGCGCCGGTTGCTATAAAAAGCTGATCCCAGTGCCAGCTTTCGCCGTTGGTTAACACTAACTCTCGTGTGTCGCGGCCCAATGTTTTGATGGTTACACCGGAATGCAGATGAACATTGTTTTCCTGCCACCAGTGAGCGGGTAACACAGACTGCAACTGTGGGGAATCTTCCAGCAACATGGATTTCGAGAGCGGGGGGCGTTCATAAGGAAGATGTTGCTCATCGGAAAACAGATGCAGCTCACCGGTGAACCCTTGCTGGCGAAGCGAGGCCGCAGCCATTGCCGCCGCTTGCCCACCACCGACAATAATGATCGTTTTTTCTTTCATCGTGCTTCCTTAAAGATCCAGCCCAGCCGCTACGTGGCGAATGCCGCGAATCGCTAAACCCGCATCAGCGTTGATCATCACACCGCTTAATGCGCGATTATTGCGCCGCGATGCCAACATCACATACGGACCCGTAAAATCCGCCGGTTGCGGGAAAAATTGCAGCGGTAATATGGCGGCAATTTTCTCCGGCGTCAGAGACTGCATTATCGAGGTTTCACTTTGCCCGAGCGCCTGTGGGCCGCGCAGGTCGCTGGCCATACCACACGGGCCGACGCCATTCACCCGCACTTTCGGTGCCAGTTCATAAGCCAGTTGGCGAATAAGTCCGGTTGCGGCATGTTTACTGGCGGTGTACAGCGGGCCACCGCCGCCGGGATACCAGGCGGCATTTGACAGTGTGAAAATCATGCTGCCTTCACTGGCGATTAACGCCGGAGCGCAGGCTTTTGCGCCCAGCAGGTAACCGAGTACGTTGACGTTAAACAGCTCGTGGAAGCCGGTTTCGAGCGTCTCTGCGGGAGTATTAACCAGTGAGGCATTGTGATCCCAGATGCCCGCATTGCCGATAAAACAATCCAGTTTGCCAGAACGAGTCAGGATCTGATCGATCGCGCGTTGATAATCGGTATAACAGGTCACGTTGCCTTCCACCGCCAGAATATGTTCACCAAATCGCTGACGCAGACTGGCGACTTTCGCCGCCGACAGTTCCAACGTGGCAACCTGCGCGCCTTCTTCGATAAATCGCTCGACCAGCGCCAGGCCTAATCCCGAACCGCCGCCGGTAATAAAGATGGACTCGTTATGCAGATCGCTCATGGCTGCGCCTCCGGTAAGTCGATGAAGATGTCACCACCTTCAACGTGTACTGGATAAGTGGTTAGCGGATCGGTGGCGGGCAGGCATAATGCTTTCCCCGTTTTCAGGCAAAAACTGGCGGCGTGCAGCGGGCACTCCACCGTGGCGTCATCTTCCAGATACCCTTCTGACATCGACGCATTACCATGGCTGCAACGATCGTTAATGGCATAAAACTCGCCGCCTACGTTGAACAGGGCGATGACGGGCGAGGTATCGATCCGGAGAGCCTCACCCTCCGGCACATCCGCAACGGGACACGCATAAATTCGATTCATCAGAACAGTACACTCAGGTTATGGGAAGTGATCACCGCTTGATCCAGGACGATATCCCGTTCCAGCAAGCGCCAGTTGTCATCTTCCAGACGGCGAACTTTGTCAAAACGAGTCCCGACATAGAACGCTTCATCGCGCTCTTTTTGTGCCCGATAAAGCAGATAATTTACCCGCACAGCAAATACGTTTGGGATGTCGGTTTCACTTACCTGGCAGTTGCTGATTAAGTGACGGGTGCGTGACGGCGGTTCTTCTGCCCAGGCCATACCCGTTTCCAGACGGGCGATTCGCCGTTCCAGCTGGTCTTTGGTGTCATTGAAAATCCAGGTCGTCGGCGGCTGGACGCCTTTGCGGCGGTCGCGTGTTTGCGCGTTAACTGTGGTGCGCATGGTGTAACGAATCTCTTCGTCGAGCTGTGCCAGCCAGTCACGAAATTTCCAGTCATCCAGCAGACTGGCTTCGTGAAAGAGAAACTGGCTAATGCGGTGATGTAACTCCAGTGAAACTTGCGCACTCATTTCATCACCTCCTGCTGGTAAGCGGCGGTTTTATCGAGCACTTCCTGCCAGCTTTCGCTACTCAGAAGATCGGCCCAGCGTTGGTACATTCCACGAGCGGCAGTTTCTGAAAAGATATAGTTAGTAATGCCAGGAATGCCGTCGTCGCGGTGCTTTTCCTGACCAAGCCCCATTTCCAGACACAGTTTGCTGTTGCGGGCGCGGTGGCCTTTAAGCAATTTCTGGATTTCACACCAGTTCTCCGAGTCATCCTGCTCGAGAAAACCAGCAGGACCAAAAGCACGAGTGGCGCTGTTTTCAAAAGCAGCTTTAACTTCATCGGAGGCGGCTTTGTCAGTAATACAGAACGCCCACACTTCGACTTGATCAGGGCCGCGCGGATGCCAGACGCGGAGCGTGGCAGTGCCGTTGAGCCATGAAAGCGTGGGGAAAATATTGTTATGACCCGCCAGGCGCAGGGCGCGAACTTCACCTAAACGTTGTTCTGCTTCGGCATAGGTTTCTCGGTAATAGCTTGAAACTGCGCCATCGACCCAGACATTAGCATCCGGTTTTTCAGTAAAGAAGAAACCGCTGCCGTGACCGTCCTGACCAAACTGCAGCGCATCTTTGGCGGTTTCCCACACCGGGCGGGCAGTTTGTCCATCACCGAGACGCTTATCGCTGCCATCATCTTTCGCCCCTAATACCTGAACGGCAGAAGCATGGCTGAACAGAGCATGATACTGGTCACTGGCGAACTGCTCTGCCGGGAATTTCCAGTTGCAGTTGATCACCCACTTTTGTACGCCGCCGACAATTTCGGTGCCGCCTTCGCGACGATCCAGCATGCCATCCAGATACCAGGCAATGTCACCAAGGTAATCACGCAGGCCCGGTGCGCTGGTATCCCAGTTGCCAAAAATCAGCCCTTTATAACTCTCCACACAAGGAACTTCGTTTAGTCCCCAGTGGGATTTACACAACCCTTGTGGGTAGGCGCGAGGTTCCAGCGGTACATCGATCAACTCGCCGTTAATGCCATAAGACCAGCCGTGATACGGGCAGGTAAAGGCGCGCGTGTTGCCGCAATCTGCATAACTCACACGCATGGCCCGGTGGCGGCATTGGTTGAGAAACGCCTTGATGCTGCCGTCTTTCTGGCGCACCACGACAACCGCATCTTCTCCCATGTAGGTGTTAAAGAAATCACCGGGTTTTGGGATCTGGCTTTCGTGGGCGAGAAATAGCCAGCAACGACCGAAAATGCGCTCAAGCTCCAGTTGGTAAATGTCCGGGTCGGTATAAATACGCGGAGTGACCCGACCGTTTTGGGTGTCAATCAGTTGGTAAATGTTCAAATCTGAGGGTGTGGTCATATTTTTTAATCCTGAAAGATAAGATGTATTGACCTTCTATTTTTGTGCCATAAGGATGTTGCTGGTTGGCTGCTAATATGTGAAATAGTTAATTTCTACCAGCTGAGACGTTTTTTCGATAACAAGGGGAAGGTGATGGAACTACGGCATTTACGCTATTTCGTCGCAGTGGCGCAGGCACTGAACTTTACCCGTGCGGCGGAAAAACTGCATACCTCACAGCCTTCGTTAAGCAGCCAGATCCGCGATCTTGAAAACTGTGTCGGTGTTCCGTTACTGGTGAGGGATAAGCGCAAAGTCGCATTGACGGCGGCGGGAGAATGTTTTCTCCAGGACGCGCTGGCAATCCTCGAACAAGCGGAAAATGCCAAATTACGGGCGCGGAAAATTGTTCAGGAAGACAGACAATTAACCATTGGCTTTGTGCCATCGGCGGAAGTGAATTTACTGCCAAAAGTATTACCGATGTTTCGTCTCAGACAGCCAGACACCTTAATTGAGCTGGTGAGTTTAATCACCACGGAACAGGAAGAAAAAATTCGCCGTGGTGAACTCGACGTCGGCTTAATGCGCCATCCCGTTTATAGCCCGGAGATTGATTATCTGGAGCTTTTTGACGAACCATTAGTGGTGGTGTTACCGGTTGATCACCCTTTAGCACATGAAAAAGAGATCACTGCCGTGCAACTGGATGGCGTGAATTTCGTCAGTACTGATCCAGCGTATTCCGGTTCGCTTGCGCCGATCGTTAAAGCGTGGTTTGCGCAAGAAAACAGCCAGCCAAATATCGTCCAGGTGGCAACGAATATTCTGGTGACCATGAATCTGGTGGGGATGGGGCTGGGCGTCACTTTGATACCCGGTTATATGAATAATTTTAATACCGGCCAGGTGGTATTTCGACCCATTGCCGGAAATGTGCCTGCCATTGCTTTACTGATGGCGTGGAAGAAAGGGGAGATGAAGCCGGCATTACGCGATTTCATCGCCATTGTGCAGGAACGTTTGGCATGCGTAACGGCATAATTACGCATTATTTTTGCAACATGCGTCGCGGCTCGCAGTTTTTTAGTGCTTGTGAACTGGCGTTACAGACATCAGGAAGCAGGCTCGAATATTCTTATTTTTCAACTTGCACCAACATTCGATTAACCCCAGACTAACGCCTCCTGACGGGAGGGACTCATGGTTTTGCAATCCACGCGCTGGTTGGCGCTCGGTTATTTCACATACTTTTTTAGTTACGGCATTTTTCTACCTTTCTGGAGCGTCTGGCTTAAAGGTATTGGTTTAACGCCAGAAACCATCGGCCTGTTATTGGGGGCGGGTCTGGTTGCCCGTTTCCTCGGGAGTTTGCTCATCGCGCCCCGCGTCAGCGATCCTTCCCGCCTGATTTCCGCCTTGCGCGTGCTGGCACTGCTGACACTTCTCTTTGCTGTCGCCTTCTGGGCGGGGGCGCACGTAGCGTGGCTGATGCTGGTGATGATTGGCTTTAACCTCTTTTTCTCACCGCTGGTACCGTTGACCGATGCACTGGCGAATACGTGGCAAAAGCAGTTCCCGCTTGATTACGGCAAAGTGAGACTGTGGGGCTCGGTAGCGTTTGTCATTGGCTCGGCGCTGACGGGCAAACTGGTCAGTATGTTTGATTATCGGGTGATCCTCGCGCTGTTGACGTTGGGCGTGGCATCCATGCTGCTCGGCTTTCTCATCCGTCCGACGATTCAGCCACAAGGGGCAAGCCGCCAGCAGGAGAGCACCGGTTGGTCTGCGTGGTTGGCGTTGGTTCGCCAGAACTGGCGCTTTCTGGCCTGCGTTTGTTTATTGCAGGGGGCACATGCGGCCTATTACGGTTTTAGCGCCATTTACTGGCAGGCAGCTGGCTACTCGGCCTCGGCGGTGGGCTATTTGTGGTCGCTGGGCGTGGTGGCAGAAGTCATTATCTTTGCGCTGAGTAATAAGCTTTTCCGCCGTTGTAGCGCCCGTGATATGTTGCTGATCTCGGCAGTATGTGGGGTATTGCGTTGGGGAATTATGGGGGCAACCACTGAGCTACTGTGGTTGATTATGGTGCAAATTTTGCATTGCGGCACCTTCACCGTGTGCCATCTGGCCGCTATGCGCTACATTGCTGCTCGCCAGGGTAGCGAAGTCATCCGTTTACAGGCGGTTTACTCTGCCGTCGCGATGGGCGGCAGTATCGCCATCATGACCGTTTTCGCCGGTTTCCTGTATCAATATCTCGGCCACGGCGTGTTCTGGGTGATGGCGCTGGTGGCGCTTCCGGCAATGTTTTTGCGCCCGAAAGTTGTTCCCTCATGCTGATTCGAGCATTTTGCGGATCTGCTCCTGTTGATGTGTTGTCAACGTCAGGTCCGTATAGATCAGCGGTGGTGAAAAGAGCGGTAACGGCATGGTATAAGGCGCAATAATCAGTGCCGCGCCGCGCGGAGCGCCTGTCTGCAAAAATGCCTTTACCGACATATGTTTAATGTTGAGCGGCAGTAACGTTATTTCGCGTAGCTGCTGCTCAATCTGCGCTTCTCGCTCGCTATCATTCCCGGTCAGTAGAATAATCTGTTTCTCATGCAGGTCGTTTTCCTGCATTAGCCAGGCACCGAAAATCACCGCGACCAGACCGCTTTCCTCATCAGAAAGATGGACGCCGTATTCACTTTCAAATCCGGCCAGCGCCGCGCGGGTGGTGCGCACCAGGCGTGGATACAGGCGGGCGAACTCTTCCGGCAGGGTGTTATCAATACCGATGGCAAACAAACTGCGATTTAACGCCTGGGCGAGGTGGGTATAAAGCTGATCGCACAACCCCTGTTCATCATAAAAACGAACATTTCCCAGCTCACGAAAATGGTTTACCAGACGTTTGATAGACTGACGCAGTTGTCTGTCCCGCTGATGCGCATCCCGCAGTGGATCGGGAACCCGCAACATGGAAAAAAGTAATGCCATGAACAGTGGCTCATCAGGCGGTACAGGCTGGAGCGCCCGACGCTGCCAGTGGCGTCCAATTTCCTGCGCTACCTGAAATTCAAGGCAGGATTCCGCCCAGCGACGTTGGAGCGGATTAAACTGAGGCGTAATTCCAGCGTGGTGTTGCAGCAAACAATATTGCAGATACAGACACAGGAAATGAATATCGCGCGTTTCAAAGCGTTTTTGCAGCCGTCGGGAGCAGAGATTCACTAACGCTTGTAGATTGGTATCGTCGTAAAAGTTACGCGCAATTCCGCGCCGCTTCAGTTCACTCTTCAGGGCGGGGGTGAAATGGCTGGTAATAAATGACGGACACAGACGGAAACCACGTCGTAGCCAGTGAAATAAACACAAACGTTGGTTAAGCACTGTACCTTCAACCCGGTAGCTACCGTCATAACCAGTAGTCAGTGTGAGTTGATGATAGCGCAGGATCTCTCGTCCTGTTTCGCTGATATCAAGACTGGCAATATCATCATCCACACCATTAAGCTCGCTGAAAGTTGCCGTGGTGGCGGTCAACCCCGGCTGAAAGAGCGTCAGCAAGATCTGGCAGCGGCGCTGGGGAGCCGAAAGGACAGATGGTGGAGCAAGCGTAGGCATCATCTGTAGATCTCCCATAAGCATAATTGATAAGAATAGCTAAAGTTTGCTCAGGGAAATGGCGAAGGGAATGCTAATCATCAGAAATGTTGGCAAGCGTCACAGAATTTTTCTCATCTTAAATTGTTCTGACCAGTGGATTAGCATGTCTTAAGGTGGTTTTGTGAATGATTATCGTGCTAGCGATCATGGGTTAGTTCTGCGGATTCAACGCGCTAAGGATAAAATCCACCATCTGTTCGCGATAAACATCGCCGTGACGATCGGAAAAAGCATCAATGTGTTCGCCATCCGGGATTAGGATCAACCGTTTTGGCTCTTTTGCCAGGCTATACAACTTTTCGCTGTGCTGCCATGGGATAACGTGATCAGCTTTACCGTGAATGAGTAAAAGCGGGATCGGGCTGACGCTGGCGATGTAATTTTCGCCGCTGTAACTCTCATCAAGTAAGTAGCCACTGCCGGGGATCATCTGGTTGGCGATGGTCGCATAAGAGGCAAATGTGGAGTCGAGGATCACCGCACGTATGCCTTCACGATCACCCTGACCAATAACATCCAGAATATTCGCCCCGCCAATACTCTGCCCGAACAGCACCAGCCGTTGTGGGTTTACATCACTGCGATGGCGCACCACATTGATGGCACTTTGCGTATCGTCCAGCAATCCGGCCTGGGACGGCGTGCCTTTTGATTTACCAAACCCGCGATAATCAAACATAAAAACGTTGAAATTACGCTCGGGTAACCAACTGACCAGCGGCCAGTGGGCGGACATATTTCCGGCATTGCCGTGAGCATGAATAATGGTAGCAATGGCGTTATCAGCAGGGCCCGTCGAAGAAGGAATAAACCAGCCTTGCAGACGAGTACCGTCCTTAGCCGTAAATTCGACGGATTCCGCCGACCAGGGGTCGGGACCGTATATTTTATCGTCAGGATAATAGAAGAAGTTGATGGCGACGCGCGGCACTAAATAAACGCAGAAGGCAACAACAAAGAGAATAAACAGAATTTTGAGAATGCGTTTGTTCACTGGCAGCGCCATAACCTTTCCTTGCGACTTCTTTATCATCCATTAATCGGGGAAAGATGGTGGGAGAGTGACGAAAGAAAGTAAAGCGGTGAGGAAGTATTTCGGAATAGCGCCTGAAAGGCGAGGGCGGGTGAGTGATATCACCCGCCTGAGTCATTAACGCTTCAGAGCGTCGCTTAACTCGTCACGCATGTTCGCCAGCATGGCTTTAACAACGCGCGGGTTACCAGCAACGATGTTACCGGTCAGCATATAGTTATGACCACCGGTGAAGTCGCTGACGATGCCGCCCGCTTCACGAACCAGCAGCTCGCCTGCCGCGAAATCCCACGGGCGCAGACCGATTTCAAAGAAACCGTCAACGCGACCCGCAGCAACGTAAGCCAGATCCAGCGCCGCAGAACCGGTACGACGGAAGTCTGCACATTCGTTGAACAGTTTGCCGACGATGTTGATGTAGGTGGTGGCGTACTGTTTTGCTTTGAACGGGAAGCCGGTCGCCAGAATAGTACCGTCGAGATCGCGAGCGGTGCTGCCGCGCAGACGGTAGCCGTTCAGCTGTGCGCCCTGACCGCGAGTGGCGGTGAACAGTTCGTTACGCATAGGATCGTATACCACAGCAACTTCGGTGCGGCCTTTGATACGAACGGCGATAGATACCGCGAAGTGCGGCAGACGTTTGATAAAGTTGGTAGTGCCATCCAGTGGATCGATAACCCATTGAACATCCTGATCAGTACCTTCAAGTTCACCGCTTTCTTCGGTGATGATGGTGTGCTGTGGGTAAGATTTACGAATCGTGTCGATAATCACCGCTTCGGCAGCTTTATCTACGTTGGTCACGAAGTCGTTACTGCCTTTCTGGCTCGCTTCTACAGCGTCCGGGGTTTCATAGTTTTTGGCAATTAAATTACCCGCCTTGCGCGCTGCGCGCACGGCGATGTTCAGCATCGGATGCATCGGTCTCTCTCACTGGATGTTAAAGAACGGGAAAACGGCGCAGAGTATAGCAGCGAGATCGGCATCTGTCTTCGTTTTATGATAAGATGCGCGAATAATCTTTAGACGAAGAAAGACAATGCTGCAAAATATTCGAATTGTGCTGGTGGAGACGTCACACACCGGCAATATGGGTTCTGTTGCCCGTGCCATGAAAACAATGGGATTAACCAATCTGTGGCTGGTTAATCCACTGGTGAAACCCGACTCCCAGGCGATTGCCCTGGCAGCAGGGGCCAGCGATGTGATTGGTAATGCGCACATCGTCGATACGCTCGACGAAGCGTTGGCTGGTTGTAGCCTGGTGGTGGGCACCAGCGCACGTTCTCGCACGCTGCCGTGGCCGATGCTCGACCCGCGCGAATGCGGTCTGAAAAGCGTCGCTGAAGCGGCAAATACCCCGGTGGCGCTGGTGTTTGGTCGCGAGCGCGTCGGCTTGACCAATGAAGAGCTGCAGAAATGCCATTATCATGTCGCGATTGCGGCTAACCCGGAATACAGTTCGCTGAACCTGGCGATGGCGGTTCAGGTTATTGCCTATGAAGTGCGCATGGCCTGGCTGGCAACTCAGGAAAATGGCGAGCAGGTCGAGCATGAAGAGACGCCGTATCCGCTGGTCGATGATCTGGAGCGTTTTTATGGTCATCTGGAGCAAACGCTGCTGGCAACCGGTTTTATCCGTGAAAACCATCCGGGGCAGGTGATGAATAAATTGCGCCGTCTGTTTACCCGTGCACGCCCGGAAAGCCAGGAATTGAATATCCTGCGCGGGATTCTGGCTTCTATTGAGCAGCAGAATAAAGGTAACAAGGCCGAATAACAGTGGTTGCCTGATGCGATGCTTAACGCGTCTTATCAGGCTTGTAAGTGCACGGAATCCCAGGTCGGATAAGGTGTTCACACCGCATCCGACAACAGGTACAAACGCCACGATAAAAAAATGGCACTGAAGGTTAAATACCCGACTAAATCAGTCAAGTAAATAGTTGACCAATTTACTCGGGAATGTCAGACTTGACCCTGCTATGCAATACCCCCACTTTTACAATAAAAAACCCCGGGCAGGGGCGAGTTTGAGGTGAAGTAAGACATGAGACTGACATCTAAAGGGCGCTATGCCGTGACCGCAATGCTTGACGTTGCGCTCAACTCTGAAGCGGGCCCGGTACCGTTGGCTGATATTTCCGAACGTCAGGGAATTTCCCTTTCTTATCTGGAACAACTGTTTTCCCGTCTGCGTAAAAATGGTCTGGTTTCCAGCGTACGTGGACCAGGCGGTGGTTATCTGTTAGGCAAAGATGCCAGCAGCATCGCCGTTGGCGAAGTGATTAGCGCCGTTGACGAATCTGTAGATGCCACCCGTTGTCAGGGTAAAGGCGGCTGCCAGGGCGGCGATAAATGCCTGACCCACGCGCTGTGGCGTGATTTGAGCGACCGTCTTACCGGTTTTCTCAATAACATTACTTTAGGCGAACTGGTTAATAACCAGGAAGTGCTGGATGTGTCTGGTCGTCAGCATACTCACGACGCGCCACGCACCCGCACACAAGACGCGATCGACGTTAAGTTACGCGCTTAATAAAAAGAATTCAGAATCAGGCCGGAGTGCTAAACACTCCGTAAACACGGTCGTACATCCAGCCGGTAGCCTGGTTCCTTGCATTGAGTGATGTACGGAGTTTATAGAGCAATGAAATTACCGATTTATCTCGACTACTCCGCAACCACGCCGGTGGACCCGCGTGTTGCCGAGAAAATGATGCAGTTTATGACGATGGACGGAACCTTTGGTAACCCGGCCTCCCGTTCTCACCGTTTCGGCTGGCAGGCTGAAGAAGCGGTTGATATCGCCCGTAATCAGATTGCCGATCTGGTCGGCGCTGACCCGCGTGAAATCGTCTTTACCTCTGGTGCAACCGAATCTGACAACCTGGCGATCAAAGGTGCAGCCAACTTTTATCAGAAAAAAGGCAAGCACATCATCACCAGTAAAACCGAACACAAAGCGGTACTGGATACCTGCCGTCAGCTGGAGCGCGAAGGTTTCGAAGTCACCTACCTGGCACCGCAGCGTAACGGCATTATCGACCTGAAAGAACTGGAAGCAGCGATGCGTGACGACACCATCCTCGTTTCTATCATGCACGTGAATAACGAAATCGGCGTGGTGCAGGATATCGCGGCTATCGGCGAAATGTGCCGTGCTCGTGGCATTATCTATCACGTTGATGCAACCCAGAGCGTGGGCAAACTGCCTATCGACCTGAGCCAGTTGAAAGTTGACCTGATGTCATTCTCCGGTCACAAAATCTATGGCCCGAAAGGTATCGGTGCGCTGTATGTGCGTCGTAAACCGCGCGTACGCATCGAAGCGCAAATGCACGGCGGCGGTCACGAGCGCGGTATGCGTTCCGGCACTCTGCCTGTTCACCAGATCGTTGGTATGGGCGAAGCCTATCGCATCGCAAAAGAAGAGATGGCGACCGAGATGGAACGTCTGCGCGGCCTGCGTAACCGTCTGTGGAACGGCATCAAAGATATCGAAGAAGTTTACCTGAACGGTGACCTGGAACACGGTGCGCCGAACATTCTCAACGTCAGCTTCAACTACGTTGAAGGTGAGTCGCTGATTATGGCGCTGAAAGACCTCGCGGTTTCTTCAGGTTCCGCCTGTACGTCAGCAAGCCTCGAACCGTCCTACGTGCTGCGCGCGCTGGGGCTGAACGACGAGCTGGCACATAGCTCTATCCGTTTCTCTTTAGGTCGTTTTACTACTGAAGAAGAGATCGACTACACCATCGAGTTAGTTCGTAAATCCATCGGTCGTCTGCGTGACCTTTCTCCGCTGTGGGAAATGTACAAGCAGGGCGTGGATCTGAACAGCATCGAATGGGCTCATCATTAATCGGTATCGGAATCAGGAGAATTTATAATGGCTTACAGCGAAAAAGTTATCGACCATTACGAGAATCCGCGTAACGTGGGTTCCTTTGACAACAACGACGAGAACGTCGGCAGCGGCATGGTGGGTGCACCGGCCTGTGGCGACGTGATGAAGTTGCAGATTAAAGTCAACGATGAAGGTATCATTGAAGACGCGCGTTTTAAAACTTACGGCTGCGGTTCTGCTATCGCTTCCAGCTCCCTGGTCACCGAATGGGTGAAAGGGAAGTCTCTCGACGAAGCGCAGGCGATCAAAAACACCGATATTGCTGAAGAACTTGAACTGCCGCCGGTGAAAATTCACTGTTCTATTCTGGCAGAAGACGCGATCAAAGCCGCCATTGCGGACTATAAAAGCAAACGTGAAGCAAAATAAGAGTTGAGGTTTGGTTATGTCGATTACACTGAGCGACAGTGCAGCAGCGCGAGTAAATACCTTTCTGGCTAACCGCGGCAAAGGGTTTGGCCTGCGTCTGGGCGTGAGAACCTCCGGATGTTCAGGTATGGCTTATGTACTGGAATTTGTTGACGAACCGACGCCGGAAGACATCGTGTTTGAAGACAAAGGCGTGAAAGTCGTGGTCGATGGCAAAAGCCTGCAATTTCTGGACGGTACGCAGCTGGACTTCGTAAAAGAAGGCCTGAACGAAGGGTTTAAATTCACTAACCCGAACGTCAAAGATGAGTGTGGTTGCGGCGAAAGCTTCCACGTTTGATGCGCATACCGATAACCCCACCGTGGTCGCCTGCGCGTGGGGTTTGTTTTACCTGATTCGCCGTTATCGCGGCGGATCGCAGCCCTGAGAATGTTATGGATTACTTCACCCTCTTTGGCTTGCCTGCCCGTTATCAACTCGATACCCAGGCACTGAGCCTGCGTTTTCAGGATCTACAACGTCAGTATCATCCTGATAAATTCGCCAGCGGAAGCCAGGCGGAACAACTCGCCGCCGTACAGCAATCTGCAACCATTAACCAGGCCTGGCAAACGCTGCGTCATCCGTTAATGCGCGCGGAATATTTACTTTCTTTGCACGGTTTTGATCTCGCCAGCGAGCAGCATACTGTGCGCGACACCGCGTTCCTGATGGAACAGCTGGAACTGCGCGAAGAACTGGACGAGATCGAACAGGCGAAAGATGAAGCGCGGCTGGAAAGCTTTATCAAACGTGTGAAAAAGATGTTTGATACCCGCCATCAGTTGATGGTTGAACAGTTAGACAACGAGACGTGGGACGCGGCGGCGGATACCGTGCGTAAGCTGCGTTTTCTCGATAAACTGCGAAGCAGTGCCGAACAACTCGAAGAAAAACTGCTCGATTTTTAATTTCTGGAAGCTAAACATGGCCTTATTACAAATTAGTGAACCTGGTTTGAGTGCTGCGCCGCATCAGCGTCGTCTGGCGGCCGGTATCGACCTGGGCACAACCAACTCGCTGGTGGCGACAGTGCGCAGCGGTCAGGCCGAAACGTTAGCCGACCATGAAGGCCGTCACCTGCTGCCATCTGTTGTTCACTATCAACAGCAAGGGCATTCGGTGGGTTATGACGCGCGTACTAACGCAGCGCTCGACACCGCCAACACCATTAGTTCTGTTAAACGCCTGATGGGGCGCTCGCTGGCTGATATCCAGCAACGCTATCCACATCTGCCTTATCAATTCCAGGCCAGCGAAAACGGCCTTCCGATGATTGAAACGGCGGCAGGACTGCTGAACCCGGTGCGCGTTTCTGCGGACATCCTCAAAGCACTGGCGGCGCGGGCAACTGAAGCCCTGGCAGGCGAGCTGGATGGTGTAGTTATCACCGTTCCGGCGTACTTTGACGATGCCCAGCGTCAGGGCACCAAAGACGCGGCGCGTCTGGCGGGCCTTCACGTCCTGCGCTTACTTAACGAACCGACCGCTGCGGCTATCGCCTACGGGCTGGATTCCGGTCAGGAAGGCGTGATCGCCGTTTATGACCTCGGTGGCGGGACGTTTGATATTTCCATTCTGCGCTTAAGTCGCGGCGTGTTTGAAGTGCTGGCAACCGGCGGTGATTCCGCGCTCGGCGGCGATGATTTCGACCATCTGCTGGCGGATTATATTCGCGAGCAGGCGGGCATTCCTGATCGTAGCGATAACCGCGTTCAGCGTGAACTGCTGGATGCCGCCATTGCAGCCAAAATCGCGCTGAGCGATGCGGACTCTGTGACCGTTAACGTTGCGGGCTGGCAGGGCGAAATCAGCCGTGAACAATTCAATGAACTGATCGCGCCACTGGTAAAACGAACCTTACTGGCTTGTCGTCGCGCGCTGAAAGATGCGGGCGTAGAAGCTGATGAAGTGCTGGAAGTGGTGATGGTGGGCGGTTCTACTCGCGTGCCGCTGGTGCGTGAACGAGTAGGCGAATTTTTCGGTCGTCCACCGCTGACTTCTATCGACCCGGATAAAGTCGTCGCTATTGGCGCGGCGATTCAGGCGGATATTCTGGTGGGTAACAAGCCGGACAGCGAAATGCTGTTGCTGGATGTGATCCCGCTGTCGCTGGGCCTCGAGACCATGGGCGGCCTGGTGGAGAAAGTGATCCCGCGTAATACCACGATTCCGGTGGCCCGCGCCCAGGATTTCACCACCTTTAAAGATGGTCAGACGGCAATGTCTATCCATGTGATGCAGGGTGAACGTGAACTGGTGCAGGACTGCCGCTCGCTGGCGCGTTTTGCACTGCGTGGTATCCCGGCGCTACCGGCTGGCGGCGCGCATATTCGCGTAACGTTCCAGGTCGATGCCGACGGTCTTTTGAGCGTGACGGCGATGGAGAAATCCACCGGCGTTGAGGCGTCTATTCAGGTCAAACCGTCTTACGGTCTGACCGATAGCGAAATCGCTTCGATGATCAAAGACTCAATGAGCTATGCCGAGCAGGACGTAAAAGCCCGTATGCTGGCAGAACAAAAAGTAGAAGCGGCGCGTGTGCTGGAAAGTCTGCACGGCGCGCTGGCTGCTGATGCCGCGCTGTTAAGCGCCGCAGAACGTCAGGATATCGACGATGCTGCCGCTCACCTGAGTGAAGTGGCGCAGGGCGATGATGTTGACGCCATCGAACAAGCGATTAAAAACGTAGACAAACAAACCCAGGATTTCGCCGCTCGCCGCATGGACCAGTCGGTTCGTCGTGCGCTGAAAGGCCATTCCGTGGACGAGGTTTAATATGCCAAAGATTGTTATTTTGCCTCATCAGGATCTCTGCCCTGATGGCGCTGTTCTGGAAGCGAATAGTGGTGAAACCATTCTCGACGTTGCGCTGCGTAACGGTATCGAGATTGAACACGCCTGTGAAAAATCCTGTGCTTGCACCACCTGCCACTGCATCGTTCGTGAAGGTTTTGACTCGCTGCCGGAAAGCTCAGAGCAGGAAGACGACATGCTGGACAAAGCCTGGGGACTGGAGCCGGAAAGCCGTTTAAGCTGCCAGGCGCGCGTTACCGACGAAGATTTAGTGGTCGAAATCCCGCGTTACACTATCAACCATGCGCGTGAGCATTAACAGAGGTTAGTATGGGACTTAAGTGGACCGATAGCCGCGAAATTGGCGAAGCACTGTACGATGCGTATCCCGATCTTGATCCGAAAACGGTTCGATTCACCGATATGCATCAGTGGATTTGCGATCTGGAAGATTTCGACGACGACCCGCAGGCATCCAACGAAAAAATCCTCGAAGCGATTTTGTTGGTCTGGCTTGACGAGGCCGAGTAAATGAACGGGCTGCCTGGGGGTAGCCCGTTTTGCTGTTAAACGAATAAGGATAACTAAAATGACAGAAGCGATGAAAATTACCCTCTCTATCCAACCTGCCGATGCGCGCTGGGGAGAAAAAGCAACTTACAGCATTAATAATGATGGCATTACCCTGCATTTGAACGGGGCAGACGATCTGGGGCTTATCCAGCGTGCGGCGCGCAAGATTGATGGTCTGGGCATCAAGCATGTTCAGCTAAGCGGAGAAGGCTGGGATGCGGATCGCTGCTGGGCATTCTGGCAAGGTTACAAAGCCCCGAAAGGCACGCGTAAAGTGGAGTGGCCGGATCTGGACGATGCCCAGCGCCAGGAACTGGATAACCGCCTGATGATCATCGACTGGGTGCGTGACACCATCAACGCACCGGCAGAAGAACTGGGGCCATCGCAACTGGCACAGCGTGCTGTTGATCTGATCAGCAATGTCGCGGGCGATTGTGTGACTTACCGGATCACCAAAGGCGAAGATCTGCGTGATCAAGGTTATATGGGGCTGCACACCGTCGGACGCGGTTCAGAACGTTCTCCGGTATTGCTGGCGCTGGATTACAACCCAACTGGCGATAAAGAAGCGCCAGTGTACGCGTGCCTGGTTGGTAAAGGCATCACTTTTGACTCCGGCGGCTACAGCATCAAACAGACCGCATTTATGGACTCGATGAAGTCGGACATGGGCGGCGCGGCAACGGTTACCGGGGCGCTGGCGTTTGCCATTACGCGCGGACTGAACAAGCGCGTGAAGCTGTTCCTCTGCTGTGCGGATAACCTGATCAGCGGCAACGCGTTCAAACTGGGCGATATTATTACCTATCGCAACGGTAAAAAAGTTGAAGTGATGAACACTGATGCGGAAGGGCGTCTGGTGCTGGCCGATGGCCTGATTGATGCCAGTGCGCAGAAACCGGAACTGATCATTGATGCGGCGACCCTCACCGGGGCGGCGAAAACTGCGCTGGGTAATGATTATCACGCGCTGTTCAGTTTTGACGATGCGCTTGCCGGTCGCTTGCTGGCGAGTGCCGCGCAGGAGAATGAACCGTTCTGGCGTCTGCCGCTGGCGGAGTTCCACCGCAGCCAGCTGCCGTCTAACTTTGCCGAACTGAACAATACCGGAAGCGCGGCGTACCCGGCAGGCGCGAGCACGGCGGCGGGCTTCCTGTCGCACTTTGTTGAGAACTATCAGCAAGGCTGGCTGCATATCGACTGCTCGGCGACTTACCGTAAAGCGCCGGTTGAACAGTGGTCTGCGGGTGCTACGGGACTTGGTGTGCGCACGATTGCTAATCTGTTAACGGCGTAAACTAATATGCCGGATGCGGCGTAAACGCCATATCCGGCCTACAAAGTATTGCAAATTCAACAAATTGTGAATCCCTTGTAGGCCTGATAAGTATGGCGCATCAGGCACTTGTGCCCCGAACGTTGAATGAATTGTGGTTCTTATGTCCGAAACAAAAAATGAACTTGAAGACCTGCTGGAAAAAGCAGCAACCGAACCGGCGCACCGCCCGGCCTTTTTCCGTACTCTACTGGAATCCACCGTCTGGGTGCCGGGTACGGCGGCGCAGGGCGAGGCTGTGGTTGAAGATAGCGCGCTTGATTTACAGCACTGGGAAAAAGAAGACGGCACCAGCGTCATTCCTTTTTTTACCTCGTTAGAAGCACTTCAACAGGCGGTTGAAGACGAACAGGCATTTGTCGTAATGCCCGTTCGCACATTGTTTGAGATGACCCTTGGCGAAACGCTCTTCCTTAATGCCAAACTGCCAACCGGTAAAGAATTTATGCCGCGTGAAATCAGTTTGTTGATTGGTGAAGAAGGAAATCCGCTGAGCAGCCAGGAAGTACTGGAGGGCGGTGAATCGCTGATATTATCGGAAGTCGCAGAGCCACCAGCACAAATGATTGATTCTCTCACCACCTTATTTAAAACTATTAAGCCGGTGAAGCGTGCTTTTATTTGTTCAATTAAAGAGAACAAAGAGGCACAGCCTAATTTACTTATTGGCATTGAAGCCGATGGTGATATCGAAGAAATTATTCAGGCGGCGGGAAGTGTAGCGACCGATACATTACCTGGCGATGAACCCATCGATATTTGTCAGGTGAAAAAAGGGGAAAAAGGAATTAGCCACTTTATTACCGAACATATTGTGCCATTCTATGAACGTCGCTGGGGTGGTTTTTTGCGTGACTTTAAACAGAACCGGATAATCTAAAATATGCCGCCCCAAAGGGCGGCATTCGGGCTTACCTGCTGTTCTGAAGGTTGTTAACCACCAATAAATTGTTGCCGGAGAGACTCCGGTTATTATTTACCTCGGTTAACAGCGCACCAGAAACAATAAGTACGATACAAAAGCTCCGTATCTTCATTGTGCGGTCCATGCGAAGACCGCATCACGACAGCACCACTGGCGATATTGCCGCGATAGCAAGCGCTGTGAAACACCTGCATTTACGGCCATGGAACATCCTTTCCTTAAGCCAGCGCCCGTTTGCGAGACGGCGGAAAGGGCCGGTGTCGATAATACGCTAAATAAACAATGATTACTCTCTTTCGCTTGACAAAAAGAGAGTTACTGGCGAGTATTGCTTTGCTGTGAAGCACCTGCGTTGCTCATGCAACACAAGCCAATCTGCTGGAAAGGCCGCGAACCAAACCAGCAACAAAAAACCGCCTGATTTTGGCGGTTTTTTGTTGTTTAAAGAAAGTGAATTTACACGTTTAAGTAATATCTTTTACCGATTAGTATTTTTAATATTGAGCTGGATTTGTTTATATTTGTCCGAATTCGGACTAATAAGCCAGGTTATTTTATTACCGAACATATTGTGCCATTCTATGAACGTCGCTGGGGTGGTTTTTTGCGTGACTTTAAACAGAACCGGATAATCTAAAATATGCCGCCCCAAAGGGCGGCATTCGGGCTTACCTGCTGTTCTGAAGGTTGTTAACCACCAATAAATTGTTGCCGGAGAGACTCCGGTTATTATTTACCTCGGTTAACAGCGCACCAGAAACAATAAGTACGATACAAAAGCTCCGTATCTTCATTGTGCGGTCCATGCGAAGACCGCATCACGACAGCACCACTGGCGATATTGCCGCGATAGCAAGCGCTGAGACGCGCTTGCTCTAACGGTCGCGGAACATCCTTTCCTTAAGCCAGCGCCCGCTTGCGAGACGGCGGAAAGGGCCGCAGTGGATAATACACTAACAGAACAATAATAACTCTCTTTTGCTTGACAAAAAGAGAGTTACTGGCGAGTATTGTGTCCGCTGAGACGCGCTTGCATTACTACGGTAATACAACCTGCTGGAAAGGCCGCGAACCAGACCAGCAATAAAAAACCGCCAAATTCGGCGGTTTTTTATTGCCTGTAAAAAGCTTATTTCAATGGCTCAACCGGTAAATCTGCCCGTGCGCCCCATTCACTCCATGCGCCGTCGTACAGTTTCACGTTTGGCACATCCAGCGTCGCGAGTGCCAACAAAACCACGGCTGCCGTTACACCAGAGCCGCAGCTGACGATAATCGGTTTGTCATAGCTGACGCCGCGACCAAAAAATATCGCATCCAGTTCATCGGTCGTTTTTAATTCGCCTTCGCGCACCAGTTCCGTCCACGGAACGTTCAATGCACCGGGAATATGTCCGCGACGTAAACCTGGGCGAGGTTCATCAACTTCTGCGTTAAAACGTGCAGCCGGGCGGGCATCAATAATTTGCGCCGTATTTTCATGGCTTGCCAATAACACATCGGTGACTTTCACCACGGCTTCAGGATTAAACGTGGCGTTAAACTCTCCTTCCGGCAGCTCTACTGCACCTTCTTCTAACAGCAGAACATCGCGCTGCCAGCCTGCAAGTCCACCCCCCAGAATCGACACTTTCTCTACACCAAAGGTGCGCAGCATCCACCATGCTCGTGGGGCTGAGAAAAGATTACCTTCGTCATAGACAATCAGGTGCTTATCCTGGTTAACGCCTAACTCACGCATCGCCACGGCGAACGTTTCCGGGCGCGGCAGCATGTGCGGAAGCGGGGAAGTGTGATCAGAAAGCGCTTCGATATCAAAAAACACTGCGCCGGGAATATGTCCATTCAGATACTCCTGAGCAACGTTACGATCTTCCTGTCCAGGCGACGCCATGCGGGCATCGATAATCTGAATTTCCGGGTCATCAATATGTTCGGCGAGCCAGTCGGCTCCTACAAACCATGTCGTGGACATAGGCATCTCCATTTTTGCCGGGGTTAGGCTAAATTGTCGGATGTTTAGTGAAAAGCGACAAGCAAAAGAGGCTGATTTGGCTGTCTGAGCCACAATTCTCACTAAAATTCGGATTGTATGGGCGTGATACTGAATTACATAACGTAAATTCTCACGCATAATAATTATTCGACGTTGCTAACGGGCCATTGTGGCAGGGATGAAAAATGAAAAAGTTACGCGTAGCCGCCTGCATGCTAATGCTGGCGCTGGCAGGGTGCGACAACAACGATAACGCGCCAACAGCGGTGAAAAAAGATGCGCCTTCTGAAGTTACTAAAGCGGCCTCTTCAGAAAACGTGAGTTCAGCAAAACTTTCCGCGCCGGAGCGACAAAAACTGGCCCAACAGAGTGCCGGTAAGGCGCTGACATTGCTGGATCTCTCTGAAGTTCAACTTGATGGCGCAGCCACGCTGGTGCTGACGTTCTCCATTCCTCTCGACCCGGATCAGGATTTCTCACGCGTTATCCATGTCGTCGATAAGAAAAGCGGCAAAGTGGATGGTGCCTGGGAGCTGTCAGATAATCTTAAAGAGTTGCGTTTACGCCACCTCGAACCGAAACGTGATTTGATCGTCACTATTGGCAAGGAGGTCAAAGCACTCAACAACGCAACCTTCAGTAAAGATGACGAAAAAACTATAACTACCCGTGATATCCAACCCAGCGTCGGTTTTGCCAGCCGTGGTTCGTTGTTACCTGGTAAAGTTATTGAAGGGCTGCCGGTAATGGCGCTCAACGTTAACAATGTCGATGTTAACTTCTTCCGTGTGAAACCAGAATCACTGCCCGCTTTCATTAGCCAATGGGAATACCGCAATTCGCTGGCGAACTGGCAGTCAGACAAACTGCTGCAGATGGCGGATCTGGTCTACACTGGACGGTTTGATCTCAATCCTGCGCGTAACACCCGTGAAAAATTATTGCTGCCGCTGGGCGATATCAAACCGCTTCAGCAGGCAGGCGTGTATCTGGCTGTGATGAATCAGGCTGGACGTTACGATTACAGTAATCCCGCGACGCTGTTTACGTTAAGTGATATCGGCGTTTCAGCTCACCGTTATCACAATCGTCTGGATATCTTTACCCAAAGTCTGGAAAACGGCGCGGCCCAGCAAGGAATAGAAGTCTCTTTATTAAATGAGAAAGGGCAGACTCTGACTCAGGCAACCAGTGATGCTCAGGGGCATGTGCAGCTGGAAAATGATAAAAATGCGGCATTACTGCTGGCGCGTAAAGACGGTCAGACAACGCTACTCGATTTAAAACTCCCGGCGCTGGACTTAGCGGAATTTAACATTGCTGGCGCGCCGGGCTATAGCAAACAGTTTTTCATGTTTGGCCCGCGCGATCTTTATCGCCCGGGTGAAACGGTCATCCTCAATGGTTTGCTGCGTGATGCAGACGGTAAAGCATTGCCCGATCAACCCATCAAGTTAGACGTGATTAAACCCGACGGGCAGGTACTCAGGAGCGTCGTTAGTCAGCCGGAGAATGGCCTCTACCACTTTACCTGGCCACTCGATAGCAATGCGGCAACCGGTATGTGGCATATTCGCGCTAACACGGGCGATAACCAGTACCGGATGTGGGATTTCCACGTCGAAGATTTTATGCCAGAGCGCATGGCGCTGAATCTGACCGGTGAGAAAACCCCGCTAACGCCGAAAGATGAAGTGAAATTCTCCGTGGTGGGGTACTACCTGTATGGTGCGCCTGCTAATGGTAATATTTTGCAAGGGCAACTTTTCCTGCGCCCACTGCGTGAAGCTGTGTCAGCCTTACCTGGTTTCGAATTCGGCGAGATAGCTGCCGAAAATCTTTCCCGCACGCTGGATGAAGTTCAGTTGACGCTGGATGATAAAGGGCGTGGCGAAGTTTCTACAGAAAGCCAGTGGAAGGAAACGCATTCCCCATTACAGGTTATTTTCCAGGGTAGTTTGCTGGAATCGGGCGGTCGCCCGGTGACGCGCCGCGCTGAGCAGGCTATCTGGCCTGCCGATGCATTGCCGGGGATCCGTCCGCAGTTCGCCTCGAAATCGGCTTACGATTATCGCACTGACAGCACTGTGAAACAGCCCATTGTTGATGAAGGCAGTAACGCCGCTTTTGACATCGTTTATAGCGATGCGCAAGGCGTAAAAAAAGCCGTGTCGGGCTTGCAGGTGCGCCTGATTCGCGAACGCCGCGATTACTACTGGAACTGGTCAGAAGATGAAGGCTGGCAGTCACAGTTTGATCAAAAAGATCTGATCGAAAATGAACAAACTCTGGATCTGAAAGCGGACGAAACCGGCAAGGTCAGTTTCCCGGTAGAGTGGGGCGCTTATCGTCTGGAAGTCAAAGCGCCGAATGAAGCGGTCAGTAGTGTGCGTTTCTGGGCTGGCTATAGCTGGCAGGACAACAGCGACGGGAGCGGTGCCGTGCGACCCGACCGTGTCACGCTGAAACTGGATAAAGCCAGTTATCGCCCTGGCGATACCATTAAGTTGCATATTGCTGCGCCAACGGCGGGTAAAGGTTATGCGATGGTCGAGTCCAGTGAAGGGCCGCTGTGGTGGCAAGAGATTGATGTTCCGGCTCAAGGGCTGGATCTGACGATTCCGGTCAATAAAACCTGGAATCGTCATGATCTTTATTTGAGTACGCTGGTGGTGCGTCCTGGCGATAAATCTCGCTCCGCGACGCCAAAACGCGCGGTTGGTGTGTTGCATCTGCCGCTTGGTGATGAAAACCGTCGCCTCGATCTGGCGCTGGAAACACCAGCAAAAATGCGTCCCAATCAACCATTAACCGTGAAAATTAAAGCCAGCACTAAAAATGGCGAGAAGCCTAAACAGGTGAATGTGCTGGTGTCTGCCGTTGATAGTGGTGTGCTGAATATTACTGGCTACGTTACGCCAGATCCGTGGCAGGCGTTCTTTGGTCAGAAACGCTATGGCGCAGACATTTACGATATTTACGGTCAGGTTATTGAAGGTCAGGGGCGTCTGGCAGCTCTGCGTTTCGGTGGCGATGGTGATGAGCTGAAACGTGGTGGTAAACCGCCGGTCAATCACGTCAATATTGTCGCGCAGCAGGCGCTGCCGGTAACGCTCAACGAACAGGGCGAAGGCTCGGTTGCACTGCCGATTGGCGATTTTAACGGTGAATTGCGCGTCATGGCGCAAGCCTGGACGGCAGATGACTTCGGTAGCAACGAAAGCAAAGTGATAGTTGCCGCACCGGTGATTGCTGAACTGAACATGCCGCGCTTTATGGCGAGTGGCGATACCTCGCGTCTGACGCTGGATATCACTAATCTTACCGATAAACCGCAAAAACTGAACGTTGCCCTGACCGCCAGTGGTTTGCTTGAACTGGTCAGCGATTCACCCGCAGCCGTTGAATTAGCGCCAGGGGTGCGTACTACGCTGTTTATCCCGGTGCGTGCTCTGACGGGGTTTGGCGATGGTGACATTCAGGCCACCATTAGCGGGTTAGCGTTACCGGGGGAAACCGTTGCCGATCAGCATAAACAGTGGAAAATCGGCGTCCGTCCGGCATTCCCGGCACAAACGGTCAATTACGGTACGGCGTTGCAGCCTGGTGAGACATGGGCGATTCCAGCTGATGGATTGCAAAACTTCTCGCCTGTTACGCTGGAAGGGCAATTGTTGTTGAGCGGCAAACCACCGTTGAATATTGCACGTTATATCAAAGAGTTAAAAGCGTATCCGTACGGTTGTCTGGAGCAAACCGCCAGCGGCCTGTTCCCGTCACTTTACACCAACGCAGCCCAACTGCAGGCGTTGGGCATCAAAGGCGACAGTGATGAGAAGCGCCGTGCGGCAGTCGATATCGGCATTTCTCGTTTACTGCAAATGCAACGTGATAACGGTGGCTTTGCGCTGTGGGATAAAAACGGTGATGAAGAGTACTGGCTGACGGCTTACGTGATGGATTTCCTGGTCCGCGCAGGTGAGCAGGGTTACAGCGTGCCGACAGACGCCATTAACCGGGGGAATGAGCGTCTACTGCGCTATTTACAAGATCCGGGCATGATGTCGATTCCGTATGCGGATAATCTCAAAGCCAGTAAATTCGCCGTACAGTCTTACGCTGCGCTGGTGCTGGCCCGTCAGCAAAAAGCTCCACTGGGTGCGCTGCGTGAAATCTGGGAGCATCGTGCAGATGCCGCTTCTGGTTTACCGCTGCTGCAACTTGGCGTTGCGCTGAAAACCATGGGTGATGCGACGCGTGGTGAAGAAGCAATTGCGCTGGCGCTGAAAACGCCGCGTAATGATGAGCGGAAATGGCTGGGTGATTACGGTAGCCCACTGCGCGACAACGCGTTAATGCTCTCCTTGCTGGAAGAAAATAAACTGCTACCCGATGAGCAGAACACTTTGCTGAATACGCTTTCGCAGCAGGCGTTTGGTGAACGCTGGCTATCGACGCAGGAAAGTAACGCGTTGTTCCTGGCTGCCCGTACGGTTCAGGATTTACCGGGTAAATGGCAGGCGCAAACCTCTTTCTCAGCTGAGCCGCTGACAGGCGAGAAAACGCTAAACAGCAATCTGAATAGTGATCAACTTGCCACCTTGCAGGTGACCAACAGTGGCGATCAGCCGTTATGGCTGCGTGTGGATGCCAGCGGTTATCCGCAATCCGCACCTTTACCGGCGAACAATGTGCTGCAAATCGAGCGTCATATTCTTGGTACTGATGGTAAGAGCAAATCGCTGGACTCGTTACGTAGCGGCGATCTGGTGCTGGTCTGGTTGCAGGTAAAAGCCAGTAACAGCGTGCCGGATGCGTTAGTCGTGGATCTGCTGCCTGCGGGTCTGGAACTGGAAAACCAGAATCTGGCGAACGGTAGCGCCAGCCTGGAGCAAAGTGGTGGCGAAGTGCAAAACTTACTGAACCAGATGCAGCAGGCGAGCATTAAGCACATTGAGTTCCGTGACGATCGCTTTGTGGCGGCGGTTGCCGTTGATGAATACCAACCGGTAACGCTGGTGTATCTGGCGCGGGCGGTGACGCCGGGAACGTATCAGGTACCGCAACCGATGGTGGAATCAATGTATGTTCCCCAATGGCGGGCGACCGGCGCGGCTGAAGATTTGCTGATTGTCAGACCGTAAATGCCTCGCTTGTTAACCAAACGCGGCTGCTGGATAACGCTGGCAGCTGCGCCATTTCTCCTTTTTCTTGCAGCGTGGGGAGCAGATAAACTCTGGCCTCTACCGCTGCATGAAGTCAATCCCGCACGAGTGGTTGTGGCGCAGGATGGGACGCCGCTCTGGCGCTTTGCCGATGCGGAAGGCATCTGGCGTTATCCGGTAACAATCGAAGATGTTTCTCCACGTTACCTTGAAGCGCTGATCAATTATGAAGATCGCTGGTTCTGGAAGCATCCGGGGGTGAATCCATTCTCGGTGGCGCGCGCAGCATGGCAAGATCTCACTTCGGGAAGGGTTATTTCCGGTGGCAGCACGCTCACTATGCAGGTTGCTCGTCTGCTTGATCCTCACCCCAAAACATTTGGCGGCAAAATTCGCCAGCTCTGGCGCGCGTTGCAACTGGAGTGGCATCTGTCTAAGCGTGAAATTCTGACCTTGTATCTTAACCGCGCTCCGTTTGGCGGTACGTTGCAGGGGATCGGTGCGGCAAGTTGGGCTTATCTCGGAAAATCGCCTGCGAATTTAAGCTATTCCGAGGCGGCAATGCTGGCGGTGTTGCCGCAAGCGCCCAGCCGACTGCGCCCGGATCGCTGGCCGGAACGTGCCGAAGCCGCGCGTAATAAAGTGCTCGAAAGGATGGCCGTGCAAGGTGTGTGGTCCCGTGAGCAGGTAAAAGAGTCAAGGGAAGAACCCATCTGGCTGGCACCCCGACAAATGCCGCAACTGGCACCGCTGTTTTCGCGCATGATGCTCGGTAAAAGCAAAAGCGACAAAATCGTTACTACGCTGGATGCCGGTCTTCAACGACGTCTGGAAGAACTGGCGCAAAACTGGAAAGGACGATTGCCACCGCGCAGCTCACTGGCGATGATCGTGGTTGATCATACCGATATGCGTGTTCGCGGCTGGGTGGGATCGGTTGATCTCAACGATGATTCACGCTTTGGTCATGTTGATATGGTCAATGCGATCCGATCGCCAGGATCGGTGCTCAAACCGTTTGTTTATGGTCTGGCGCTGGATGAAGGCTTGATCCACCCGGCATCGCTGTTGCAAGACGTCCCCCGACGCACCGGTGATTACCGACCTGGCAACTTTGACAGCGGTTTTCATGGGCCGATCAGCATGAGTGAGGCGCTGGTGCGATCGCTGAACTTACCTGCTGTGCAGGTGCTGGAAGCCTATGGACCGAAACGGTTTGCGGCAAAGTTACGCAATGCTGGATTGCCGTTATATTTGCCCAACGGTGCTGCGCCGAATCTTTCGCTCATTCTCGGCGGCGCTGGTGCAAAACTGGAAAATATGGCGGCAGCGTATACCGCGTTTGCTCGCCACGGCAAGGCAGGTAAATTGCGCTTACAGCCTGATGATCCGCTGCTTGAACGGCCTTTAATGTCGTCGGGGGCTGCGTGGATCATTCGCCGGATTATGGCTGATGAAGCGCAACCCTTGCCGGATGGTGCCTTGCCGCGCGTCGCCCCACTGGCATGGAAAACGGGCACCAGCTATGGCTATCGTGATGCCTGGGCGATTGGGGTTAACGCTCGCTATGTCATTGGGATCTGGACTGGCAGACCGGACGGCACGCCCGTTGTTGGTCAGTTTGGCTTTGCCAGCGCCGTACCATTGTTGAATCAGGTCAATAATATCTTACTGTCGCGCAGTGCGAATCTGCCGGAAGACCCACGTCCTGACTCTGTAAGTCGTGGCGTTATCTGCTGGCCGGGCGGACAGTCTTTGCCGGAAGGTGACAGTAACTGTCGCCGCCGCCTGGCAACCTGGCTGCTGGACGGGAGTCAGCCGCCAACTCTATTACTGCCGGAGCAGGAAGGCATTAATGGCATTCGTTTCCCCATCTGGCTGGATGAAAACGGCAAACGTGTTGCCGCTGATTGCCCTCAGGCGCGACAAGAAATGATAAATGTCTGGCCGCTACCGCTGGAACCCTGGCTGCCCGCATCAGAACGTCGCGCTGTGCGCTTGCCACCGGCCTCGACAATTTGCCCGCCATACGGTCACGATGCACAACTCCCGCTGCAGCTAACAGGTGTGCGCGATGGCGCGATTATTAAACGTTTACCGGGCGCAGCGGAAGCGACTTTGCCGTTACAATCAAGTGGAGGGGCAGGTGAACGCTGGTGGTTTCTGAACGGCGAACCGTTAACTGAACGTGGGCGCAACGTGACCCTGCATTTGACGGATAAAGGCGATTATCAATTGCTGGTGATGGATGAGGTGGGGCAAATAGCGACAGTGAAATTTGTCATGCAATAGTCTGTTTTGCCCCTGATTGTTGCTTAAACTGGGTTTATTTTAAAAAAATGTTACCTTCATCAATAGTCAACGGCTCTGTTGCTCATTATAATCCGCGCCATCTCGTACGCTGGTACAGACAACAACAGAACAATTTACAGAGGTAAAAATGGCTATTGAACGTACTTTTTCCATCATCAAACCGAACGCGGTAGCAAAAAACGTGATTGGTAGTATCTTTGCGCGCTTTGAAGCTGCAGGGTTCAAAATTGTCGGCACCAAAATGCTGCACCTGACCGTTGAACAGGCTCGTGGCTTTTATGCTGAACACGATGGAAAACCGTTCTTTGATGGTCTGGTTGAATTCATGACTTCTGGCCCGATCGTTGTTTCCGTGCTGGAAGGTGAAAATGCTGTTCAGCGTCACCGCGATCTGCTGGGCGCGACCAATCCGGCAAACGCACTGGCCGGTACTCTGCGTGCTGATTACGCTGACAGCCTGACCGAAAATGGTACCCACGGTTCTGATTCCGTCGAATCTGCCGCTCGCGAAATCGCTTATTTCTTCGGCGAAGGCGAAGTGTGCCCGCGCACCCGTTAATAATTTCGTAAATGCTACGTGCAAACGTGGCATCCGTGCGCCAGAATTTGTACAATGCAGCGCCCCCGGACGAGCAGCCGCTCACCGGGGCGTTTCTTTTTTCAACCCTCCAGGGGCCATAACGTGTAATAACGAGGCCGGAATAGCATATGTCTGAACAATTAGTCACACCTGAAAACGTCACCACTAAAGATGGAAAAATCAACCTGCTGGATCTCAACCGTCAGCAGATGCGGGAGTTTTTTAAAGATTTAGGTGAAAAACCCTTCCGCGCCGATCAGGTGATGAAGTGGATGTATCACTATTGCTGCGACAACTTTGATGAGATGACCGACATCAACAAAGTGTTGCGCGGCAAACTGAAAGAGGTGGCGGAAATCCGTGCACCGGAAGTGGTTGAAGAACAGCGTTCATCTGACGGCACCATTAAATGGGCAATTGCCGTTGGCGATCAGCGCGTCGAAACGGTGTATATCCCGGAAGACGACCGTGCCACGCTCTGCGTCTCTTCGCAGGTGGGGTGTGCGCTGGAGTGTAAATTCTGTTCCACCGCCCAGCAGGGCTTTAACCGCAACCTGCGGGTATCGGAAATTATCGGTCAGGTGTGGCGTGCGGCGAAAATTGTCGGCGCAGCAAAAGTCACCGGTCAGCGCCCAATCACTAACGTCGTGATGATGGGTATGGGCGAGCCGCTGCTCAACCTGAACAACGTCGTTCCGGCGATGGAAATCATGCTTGATGATTTCGGTTTTGGCCTGTCAAAACGTCGCGTGACGCTTTCCACTTCCGGTGTAGTTCCGGCGCTGGATAAACTGGGCGATATGATCGACGTTGCACTGGCAATTTCCCTGCACGCGCCGAACGACGAAATTCGTGACGAAATTGTGCCGATCAACAAAAAGTACAATATCGAAACGTTCCTTGCTGCGGTACGCCGTTATCTGGAGAAATCCAACGCCAATCAGGGCCGAGTCACTATTGAATACGTGATGCTTGACCACGTTAACGACGGCACTGAACACGCGCACCAACTGGCGGAGCTACTGAAAGATACGCCGTGTAAGATCAACCTGATCCCGTGGAACCCGTTCCCTGGCGCGCCGTATGGACGCAGCTCAAACAGTCGTATCGACCGTTTCTCTAAAGTGCTGATGAGCTACGGTTTCACCACTATTGTGCGTAAAACTCGTGGTGATGATATCGATGCTGCCTGTGGTCAGTTGGCGGGCGATGTTATCGACCGTACGAAACGTACCCTGCGTAAACGGATGCAGGGTGAAGCCATCGATATTAAAGCGGTCTGATAGCCATTACGCCACGGTTACTTTATGTACCGTGGCGTAATCTTTTATGAATGAAGTATTAAGTTGCAATTGTCTGGTCAATATTAACGGTGCGTTTTTGCTGACTTTAAGGCAGTATGTAACGATGCAACAGTAAGTTAGCCTTAGTGAATGTGGGCTTTGTCACGAGCACACAGACGGTCTTATACTGTATGATAACGGTTAACTTAACGGATGTTTCGCGGTGTGGGTGAGCATGATGGTTCACCGGCATCTCAATTCTCATTTAAACGTACCTGCAGCGAATGAATACTGAAGCCACGCACGACCAAAATGAAGCACTTACTACCGGCGCTCGCCTGCGTAATGCTCGCGAACAACTAGGACTTAGTCAACAGGCCGTTGCCGAGCGACTTTGCCTGAAGGTTTCCACGGTACGCGACATTGAAGAAGATAAGGCACCCGCCGATCTTGCTTCAACATTCCTGCGCGGATATATCCGCTCTTATGCGCGTCTGGTACATATTCCAGAAGAAGAACTGCTGCCAGGGCTGGAAAAGCAGGCTCCACTACGGGCTGCAAAAGTTGCGCCGATGCAGAGTTTTTCCCTCGGTAAACGCCGCAAAAAACGTGACGGCTGGCTGATGACCTTCACCTGGCTGGTGTTGTTTGTGGTTATTGGCCTGAGCGGTGCCTGGTGGTGGCAAGACCACAAAGCTCAGCAGGAAGAGATCACCACTATGGCCGATCAATCTTCTGCGGAACTGAATAATAATCAAAGCCAGAGTGTACCGTTAGATACGTCGACAACCACAGATCAGGCTATGGCGACCACGCCGACATCACCGGTGGATACCACCGCAACTAACACGCAAACACCTGCCGCGACGACGGCTCCATCGCCAACCGTCGATTCACAACAGAATGCGGTTGTTCCACCTTCGCAGGCAAATGTTGATACCGCTGCGACTCCGGCACCAGCGGCAACAACAACACCAGATGGCGCTGCGCCGTTGCCAACCGATCAGGCTGGCGTGACTACGCCGGCGGTTGACCCGAATGCGCTGGTGATGAACTTTACTGCCGATTGCTGGCTGGAAGTCACCGATGCTACCGGTAAAAAACTGTTTAGCGGTATGCAGCGTAAAGACGGTAATTTGAACTTAACCGGCCAGGCACCGTACAAACTGAAAATTGGTGCGCCAGCCGCAGTACAGATCCAGTATCAAGGGAAACCTGTCGATCTGAGTCGTTTTATCAGAACTAACCAGGTTGCGCGTCTGACCCTCAATGCCGAACAATCACCGGCGCAGTAACAGACGGGTAACGCGGGAGATTTTTCATGCATAACCAGGCTCCAATTCAACGTAGAAAATCAACACGTATTTACGTTGGGAATGTGCCGATTGGCGATGGTGCTCCCATCGCCGTACAGTCCATGACCAATACGCGTACGACAGACGTCGAAGCAACGGTCAATCAAATCAAGGCGCTGGAACGTGTTGGCGCTGATATCGTCCGTGTCTCCGTACCGACGATGGACGCGGCAGAAGCGTTCAAACTCATCAAACAGCAGGTTAACGTGCCGCTGGTGGCTGACATCCATTTCGACTATCGCATTGCGCTGAAAGTAGCGGAATACGGCGTCGATTGTCTGCGTATTAACCCTGGCAATATCGGTAATGAAGAGCGTATTCGCATGGTGGTTGACTGTGCGCGCGATAAAAACATTCCGATCCGTATTGGCGTTAACGCCGGATCGCTGGAAAAAGATCTGCAAGAAAAGTATGGCGAACCGACGCCGCAGGCGTTGCTGGAATCCGCCATGCGTCATGTTGATCATCTCGATCGCCTGAACTTCGATCAGTTCAAAGTCAGCGTGAAAGCGTCTGACGTCTTCCTCGCTGTTGAGTCTTATCGTTTGCTGGCAAAACAGATCGATCAGCCGCTGCATCTGGGGATCACCGAAGCGGGTGGTGCGCGCAGCGGGGCGGTTAAATCCGCCATTGGTTTAGGTCTGCTGCTGTCTGAAGGCATCGGCGACACGCTGCGCGTATCGCTGGCGGCCGATCCGGTCGAAGAGATCAAAGTCGGTTTCGATATTTTGAAATCGCTGCGTATCCGTTCGCGCGGGATCAACTTCATCGCCTGTCCAACCTGTTCGCGTCAGGAGTTTGATGTTATCGGTACGGTTAACGCGCTGGAGCAACGCCTGGAAGATATCATCACTCCGATGGACGTTTCGATTATCGGCTGCGTGGTGAATGGCCCAGGTGAGGCGCTGGTTTCTACACTCGGCGTCACCGGCGGCAACAAGAAAAGCGGCCTCTATGAAGATGGCGTGCGCAAAGACCGTCTGGACAACAACGATATGATCGACCAGCTGGAAGCGCGCATTCGTGCGAAAGCCAGTCAGCTGGACGAAGCGCGTCGAATTGACGTTCAGCAGGTTGAAAAATAATAACGTGATGGGAAGCGCCTCGCTTCCCGTGTATGATTGAACCCGCATGGCTCCCGAAACATTGAGGGAAGCGTTGAGGGTTCATTTTTATATTCAGAAAGAGAATAAACGTGGCAAAAAACATTCAAGCCATTCGCGGCATGAACGATTACCTGCCTGGCGAAACGGCCATCTGGCAGCGCATTGAAGGCACACTGAAAAACGTGCTCGGCAGCTACGGTTACAGTGAAATCCGCTTGCCGATTGTAGAGCAGACCCCGCTATTCAAACGTGCGATTGGTGAAGTCACCGACGTGGTTGAAAAAGAGATGTACACCTTTGAGGATCGCAATGGCGACAGCCTGACTCTGCGCCCTGAAGGGACGGCGGGCTGTGTACGCGCCGGCATCGAGCATGGTCTTCTGTACAATCAGGAACAGCGTCTGTGGTATATCGGGCCTATGTTCCGTCACGAGCGTCCGCAGAAAGGGCGTTATCGTCAGTTCCATCAGTTGGGCTGCGAAGTTTTCGGTCTGCAAGGTCCGGATATCGACGCCGAACTGATTATGCTCACTGCCCGCTGGTGGCGCGCGCTGGGTATTTCCGAGCACGTAACTCTTGAGCTGAACTCTATCGGTTCGCTGGAAGCACGCGCCAATTACCGCGATGCGCTGGTGGCATTCCTTGAGCAGCATAAAGAAAAGCTGGACGAAGACTGCAAACGCCGCATGTACACTAACCCGCTGCGCGTGCTGGATTCAAAAAATCCGGAAGTGCAGGCGCTTCTCAACGACGCTCCGGCATTAGGCGATTATCTGGACGAGGAATCTCGTGAGCATTTTGCCGGTCTGTGCAAACTGCTTGAGAGCGCGGGGATCGCTTACACCGTCAACCAGCGTCTGGTGCGTGGTCTGGATTACTATAACCGTACCGTTTTCGAGTGGGTGACTAACAGTCTCGGCTCCCAGGGCACCGTGTGTGCAGGCGGTCGTTATGACGGTCTGGTGGAACAACTGGGCGGTCGTGCAACACCGGCTGTCGGTTTTGCGATGGGCCTCGAACGTCTTGTATTGTTAGTACAGGCCGTTAATCCGGAATTTAAAGCCGATCCTGTTGTCGATATATACCTGGTGGCTTCAGGTGCTGATACACAATCTGCGGCTATGGCATTAGCTGAGCGTCTGCGTGATGAATTACCGGGCGTGAAATTGATGACCAACCACGGCGGCGGCAACTTTAAGAAACAGTTTGCCCGTGCTGATAAATGGGGTGCCCGCGTTGCTGTGGTGCTGGGTGAGTCTGAAGTGGCTAACGGCACAGCAGTAGTGAAGGATTTGCGCTCTGGTGAGCAAACGGCAGTTGCGCAGGATAGCGTAGCCGCGCATTTGCGCACGTTACTGGGTTAAGGAAGGAGAAGGACAGCGTGGAAATTTACGAGAACGAAAACGACCAGGTTGAAGCGGTTAAACGCTTTTTTGCTGAAAATGGCAAAGCACTGGCTGTTGGGGTGATTTTGGGCGTTGGCGCACTGATTGGCTGGCGCTACTGGAATAGCCATCAGGTTGATTCTGCACGCTCCGCTTCTCTTGCCTATCAAAATGCGGTTACCGCAGTGAGCGAAGGCAAACCGGATAGCATCCCGGCGGCGGAAAAATTTGCTGCTGAAAATAAAAATACCTATGGTGCGCTGGCTTCTTTGGAACTTGCGCAGCAATTTGTTGACAAAAATGAACTAGAGAAAGCTGCCACCCAGTTACAACAGGGATTGGCGGACACGAGCGATGAAAATCTCAAAGCCGTGATAAATCTGCGTCTTGCCCGCGTTCAGGTACAGCTCAAGCAGGCTGATGCCGCGCTGAAGACCCTCGATACCATCAAAGGTGAAGGGTGGGCTGCCATTGTTGCCGACCTGCGTGGCGAAGCATTGCTGAGCAAAGGTGATAAGCAAGGTGCGCGTAGTGCATGGGAAGCAGGCGTGAAAAGCGATGTTACCCCGGCACTGAGCGAAATGATGCAGATGAAAATTAATAATTTGTCCATCTGAGAGGGACCCGATGCAATTGCGTAAATTACTGCTGCCAGGACTGCTTTCCGTTACCCTTTTAAGCGGCTGTTCGCTGTTTAACAGCGAAGAAGATGTGGTAAAGATGTCCCCATTGCCAACCGTTGAAAACCAGTTTACGCCGACTACTGCGTGGAGCACTTCCGTTGGTAGCGGCATTGGCAACTTCTATTCCAATCTTCATCCGGCACTGGCGGACAACGTTGTCTATGCAGCGGACCGCGCTGGTTTAGTAAAAGCGCTGAATGCGGATGATGGCAAAGAAATCTGGTCTGTCAGCCTGGCCGAGAAAGATGGCTGGTTCTCTAAAGAGCCTGCATTACTTTCTGGCGGTGTGACCGTGTCTGGTGGGCATGTCTACATTGGCAGCGAAAAGGCGCAGGTTTACGCGCTGAATACCAGCGATGGTACTGTGGCATGGCAAACTAAAGTCGCGGGTGAAGCACTTTCGCGTCCGGTGGTCAGCGACGGTCTGGTGTTAATCCACACCAGTAACGGTCAGTTACAAGCGCTGAACGAAGCTGACGGCGCTGTCAAATGGACAGTTAACCTCGATATGCCTTCGCTCTCTTTGCGTGGCGAGTCTGCGCCGGCAACGGCTTTTGGTGCGGCCGTCGTGGGTGGCGATAATGGTCGCGTCAGCGCAGTGCTGATGGAACAGGGCCAGATGATTTGGCAGCAGCGTATTTCCCAGGCGACCGGTTCTACCGAAATTGACCGTCTGAGCGATGTTGACACGACACCCGTCGTTGTTAACGGCGTTGTTTTCGCGCTGGCCTATAATGGTAACCTGACGGCGCTTGATCTGCGCAGTGGTCAGATTATGTGGAAACGCGAACTGGGTTCGGTGAATGATTTCATCGTCGACGGCAATCGCATCTATCTGGTCGATCAAAATGACCGGGTGATGGCGTTGACCATTGATGGCGGCGTTACGCTGTGGACACAAAGCGATCTGCTGCATCGCCTGCTGACTTCTCCGGTGCTGTATAATGGCAACCTGGTGGTAGGTGACAGTGAAGGTTATCTGCACTGGATTAACGTCGAAGATGGTCGTTTCGTTGCCCAGCAAAAAGTTGATAGTTCCGGTTTCCAGACTGAACCGGTTGCCGCTGACGGCAAACTGCTGATCCAGGCAAAAGACGGAACCGTGTACTCTATTACACGTTAATCGTCTCTGTCGTTCACTTTGAAAACGGCTCCTGGACAGGGGCCGTTTTCCTGTTTTTAACAACGACACGAATATAGCGTGCGTTGTCTGATGATTTATAAAAATGAGGCTTTAAACATGGTACCTGTGGTCGCGCTTGTCGGGCGCCCTAACGTAGGAAAATCCACGTTATTTAACCGTCTAACTCGCACCCGAGATGCGCTGGTTGCGGATTTCCCGGGTCTGACTCGTGACCGTAAGTACGGTCGTGCGGAAATTGAAGGCCGTGAGTTTATCTGCATTGATACCGGCGGGATTGATGGCACAGAAGACGGTGTAGAAACCCGCATGGCGGAACAGTCGCTGCTGGCGATTGAAGAAGCGGACGTCGTACTGTTTATGGTGGATGCGCGCGCGGGCCTGATGCCGGCGGATGAAGCGATTGCTAAACATCTGCGCTCCCGTGAAAAACCGACCTTCCTGGTGGCAAACAAAACTGACGGTCTGGATCCCGATCAGGCAGTGGTTGATTTCTACTCGCTTGGTTTAGGTGAAATCTACCCGATCGCCGCGTCTCACGGTCGTGGCGTATTAAGTCTGCTGGAGCACGTGCTGCTGCCGTGGATGGAAGATCTCGCACCGCAAGAAGAAGTCGACGAAGACGCCGAATACTGGGCGCAATTTGAAGCGGAAGAGAACGGCGAAGAAGAAGAGGAAGACGACTTCGACCCGCAAAGTCTGCCGATCAAACTGGCGATTGTGGGTCGTCCGAACGTCGGTAAGTCTACGCTCACTAACCGTATTCTCGGTGAAGAACGCGTTGTTGTTTACGACATGCCTGGCACGACGCGTGACAGTATCTACATTCCAATGGAACGCGACGGACGTGAGTATGTGCTCATTGACACCGCTGGCGTACGTAAACGCGGCAAAATCACCGATGCGGTAGAGAAGTTCTCGGTAATCAAAACGTTGCAGGCCATTGAAGATGCCAACGTGGTGATGTTGGTGATTGATGCGCGTGAAGGTATTTCCGATCAGGATCTCTCCTTGCTGGGCTTTATTCTCAATAGTGGGCGCTCACTTGTGATTGTAGTGAACAAGTGGGACGGCCTGAGCCAGGAAGTGAAAGAGCAGGTGAAAGAGACGCTGGACTTCCGTCTGGGCTTTATCGATTTTGCTCGTGTGCACTTTATCTCTGCCTTGCACGGCAGTGGTGTTGGTAACTTGTTTGAATCAGTACGTGAAGCGTATGACAGCTCCACCCGTCGTGTGGGGACCTCTATGCTGACGCGCATCATGACGATGGCGGTTGAAGATCACCAACCGCCGCTGGTACGCGGTCGTCGAGTGAAGCTGAAATATGCCCACGCCGGGGGTTATAACCCGCCGATTGTGGTGATTCACGGTAATCAGGTGAAAGACCTGCCTGATTCCTACAAGCGTTACCTGATGAACTACTTCCGCAAATCGCTGGACGTAATGGGATCGCCGATTCGTATTCAGTTCAAAGAAGGGGAAAACCCGTATGCGAACAAGCGTAATACCCTGACGCCGACTCAGATGCGCAAGCGTAAGCGTCTGATGAAGCACATCAAGAAAAGTAAGTAATCACTTATCTGGTTTCCCTTTCCACACGGAGAGGGAAGCCTATGAAATGTGAGGAGCATTTATGGAACTCAATTGCCCAATCTGCAAAACCCCTCTCGAACGCAATGGCGAGACTGCTCACTGTGCAACTTGCGACAAAGACTTTACCGTCCAGGCACTTTGCCCTGAGTGTCATCAGGCGTTACAAGTGTTAAAAGCTTGTGGTGCTGTGGATTATTTCTGCCAACATGGGCACGGTTTAATATCTAAAAAACGCGTTGAATTTATTATTGCTTAATATCATGTGAATGTATTGTTTTATCATTTATATTTAATGCATGAATGGTAAAACAATTTGTTATTAGTGGAATAACTAATGCAATTGAGTGAGATCACTAATTTAAATAATTAAGAATATATTTATTCTTTATGGCATGCCTTTCTGAATAATCAGGGATACAATATTAAAGCTTATTTTTGACTTTATCATTGTCACAGGAAAAGTGCATGCTGCGATGGACACGCTGTATTATGCTAACATTTATCTCTGGGGCTGCTTTTGCGGCTCCAGAGATAAATGTTGAGCATAAAGAATCATTACCTGATTTAGGTAGTCAGGCCGCACAACAAGAAGAACAAACCAACAAGGGGAAATCGCTAAAAGAGCGTGGTGCCGATTACGTCATTAACTCCGCTACGCAAGGGTTTGAAAACCTGACACCCGAGGCGCTGGAGTCCCAGGCCAGAAGCTATCTGCAAAGTCAAATTACCTCTACGACACAATCTTATATTGAGGATACACTCTCCCCCTACGGTAAGGTTCGAACGAATCTTTCTCTTGGCCAGGGCGGTGATCTGGATGGCAGTTCCATCGATTATTTTGTTCCCTGGTATGATAATCAAACCACTGTTTATTTCAGCCAACTTTCTGCACAACGAAAAGAAGATCGTACGATCGGGAATATTGGGCTTGGTGTAAGACATAATTTTGATAAATGGTTGTTGGGTGGAAATATATTTTATGATTATGATTTTACCCGTGGGCATCGCCGTTTAGGTTTAGGCGCCGAAGCGTGGACTGATTATTTAAAATTCTCTGGCAACTATTATCACCCGCTTTCTGACTGGAAAGACTCCGAAGATTTTGATTTTTATGAGGAGCGTCCTGCGCGCGGCTGGGATATTCGCGCCGAAGCCTGGCTTCCCGCTTATCCGCAGCTTGGTGGTAAAATTGTTTTCGAACAGTATTACGGTAATGAAGTCGCGCTTTTTGGCACTGATAATCTGGAGAAAGATCCCTTCGCTGTCACGCTGGGTGTGAAATACCAGCCCGTTCCGCTCATTGCTGTCGGTACAGATTTCAAAGCTGGCACTGGCGATAATACCGATCTTTCTGTTAACGCAACGCTTAATTATCAGTTTGGCGTCCCGCTCAAAGACCAGCTTGATCCTGACAAAGTGAGCGCGGCTCACTCGCTTATGGGCAGCCGTCATGACTTTGTTGAACGTAACAACTTTATTGTTCTGGAATACAAAGAAAAAGATCCCCTCGACGTCACTTTGTGGCTGAAAGCCGACGCCACGAATGAACATCCCGAGTGCGTGATTAAAGATACGCCTGAAGAAGCTATCGGGCTGGAAAAATGTAAATGGACCATTAACGCGCTCATTAACCATCACTACAAAATCGTCGCTGCCTCCTGGCAGGCGAAAAACAATGCTGCACGTACGCTGGTGATGCCGGTTATCAAAGAAAACACGCTTACCGAAGGTAACAACAACCACTGGAATCTGGTGCTGCCTGCCTGGCAGTACAGTTCTGATAAAGCCGAACAAGAAAAACTCAATACCTGGCGGGTTCGTCTGGCGCTGGAAGATGAAAAAGGTAATCGACAGAATTCCGGCGTGGTGGAAATCACCGTTCAGCAGGATCGCAAAATTGAGCTCATCGTTAACAACATCGCCGATGTACCAGACGAGAACAATCACAGTCATGAAGCCAGCGCACAGGCCGATGGTGTAGATGGTGTGGTGATGGATCTCGATATTACTGATAGCTTTGGCGACAACACTGACCGCAACGGTAATGTCTTGCCGCAGGATAATCTCAACCCGCAGTTGTTTGACGCCAACGATAAAAAAGTGACGCTGACGAATAAACCCTGCACTACCGAGACTCCCTGTGTCTTTATCGCCAAACAAGATAAAGAAAAGGGGACCGTTACGCTCTCCAGTACATTGCCTGGCACCTTCCGTTGGAAGGCGAAAGCCGCTCCCTATGATGACAGTAACTATGTTGACGTAACGTTCCTGGGTTCTGACATCGGCGGGCTGAATGCCTTTATCTATCGTGTTGGTGCGGCTAAGCCCGTGAATCTTATCGGCAATAAAGAGCCGTTGCCTCTCAATAGCAGCTATCGCTTTGTGTTGTGGCGTGACGCTAACAAAGACGGCGTGTTCCAGCTATCAGAGAAACTCACTGAAGAGGAGATGAAACAGTATGACTATCAGTGGGAATTCACGGGACATAGCGTGAATGGCAATACCGGTGCGCAAGCCAATACCACTAACGCCGATATAGAGATCCCGGCAACGAACAAGGACGCGGCAACGAAGTTTAGTGCCCAGGTAACCGATGGCGTGCAGGGATACGGTTTGCAGGTCAATTACAGCAAGAAATAGGATCAGCGCCATGGCTGATCGGGCCACCGCTGAATGTTAACCAAGGAGAGTGTTTATGAAACCTCATATGAAACGTGGCCTGACAAGAGTCGCGCTGGCACTGATGCTGGCTGGATACTGTGCCGTGCCAGCCGCTATGGCGGAAGATGCCGCCTGGGTAGCCAGTGGGACGACCGCTGAATTCGAAGGGACCATACCCTGGCTTTATCGCGAGGGTGGGAATGCCACGATTAACTCGGATGATGCGGATCACATCAAAGTAACGTCTGATGGTAAAGGTACTCGTCCTTCAGGTAGCGAGACGGATAAACGCCTTTACTCAGGAGATACCATCACGTTGGGGTGGGATATCGGCGATACCGAAGGGGATATCGACGATGGTCCAGACGGTATTGATGCGAAAACGACAGCCACTATCAAATGGTACAGTTACAGCGATAATGCGGGTGGCGGTAAAACGGAGCTGACCGCAGCGGCAGGCAAGACGAGTTATAAACTCACTGATGACGAACGTGGGCGTTATATCGGTGTTGAAATCCAGCCCATCACCCAGACCGGTAATCCTTTCCAGGGAACATCGCTGACTCTGCTGGATATTTCAACGGCCAGCGGTGGCGGCAGCGATACGGATAATGTTGATCCTGGCCCGGTTGTGAACCAGAACCTGAAAGTTGCCATCTTCGAGAAAGGCACCAGTACCAACCTTATCGGTGGTAATACAGCCATTGCGCTTAACAAAACGTATGTGGCCAAACTGTACTCGGATGAAAACCAGAATGGTAAGTACGATGCGGGTACGGATGTGGACGTTACCGCTAACTACGACTTTGCGTGGGTCTTTAACGGTAACAGTAAACAACTTGCGGCGGCGGGCGGTATTGCCAACGCCAGCTTCGATAACAATGACATTGTTATTCCGCAAACTAACGAACAAGCAAGAACCAGCCTTAACGGTAGTGACCGTAATGGTAAGACCGGCCTTGCAATCCCGGCAAACGGCGACGGCGTTCAGGGCTATACGCTGTCTATCATTTACAAACACCACTAATGCGCACAACAGCATTCCCGTATGGGAATGCTGTTTTCCGCCTGTTTTGCTTAGCGACGCGTTAAGCAAAACGGGTTGACGTTTTGTTTATCATGCTGGAGTTTTCTACATGTCGGTATGTCTGAAACCAGGAAAAATCATTGTGCTTCTGGGCATGTTGGCAGCCTTTATGCTGTCTGACTTTGCACGGGCAGGAGTGGAATGGCAGACATATCCTGGTTCTACAGGCGAGTTTAACGGTACAGTTCCTATTGCCGATAGCGCTAGCGTACCCGTTTATCAGGGAAGCGTTCAGCTTGATCCTGCTGCATCTCATGATGTGGCGTTTTCTGCTAAACCGAATGAATTTAGCGTTGACGATGACGCTGCTAACCTGATAGTCGCTAATCCTCAGGACAGTGAAGGCGACCAGTTTTCCACACCACCTGCGCTGCGCTGGGAAAACCAGACGCCGCCGACCGTCAGTCTGGTGTGGGCGGATGCCGCCACGCCGGATACGCCGCTCAACCCGCAGCCCATCGCCAACCGCAGCTTTTGCGCGCAAGGTCTGGCCGGGCGTTCGCTGGTGGCCTGGCCGCAGATAGATACACAACAATCCATTCCACTGCTTTACCTGCTGACCTCGACCGGTTATCCCTATGAGGGGACGGTGGCGCTGGCTGACCAGAAAGTGACGCTGAACATCGCGCCCGCACAGGGCGATTTAATTTCGGTGAGCGCCAGTGGTTATAACGAAACGATCGCGGCGGCAAAAACCACCGTTGGTGGCACTATCACGCTGACCGTCACCACCAAAGATTGTCAGGGCAACGTCGCGGGTAATATTCCGTTTATTATCAAACGTAAAGATGCCCAAAACCGTCAGGGCGCGGTGAATAATACCGCGCCGGTGGTGCTGGGGAGTACCGAGTTAACGACGACGGCAACCGAGTATCGTGGCACATCGGATGCCAACGGTACGGCAACCATCACGGTGACCCAACCTAACGGCCCCGGCGTCAAAACGCCGCTGGTGGCGAGTATTTCCGGCATTGCGCAAACCAGCGAAACGGCGGTGATTTTTACCGTACTTACCAGCCCGGACGTGGCGCAGGCCACGATGTGGGGCCATATGGCGGAAACGGTTGAGGCACACGGCTACACGTTCAGCAGGCCAAAACTGGCGGCGGAAGTCAGCAATGAAAATGCCACGGTCGTCGATCACAACGAAACCTGGTCCACTTTCACCTGGAGCGGGGCAGACAGCCATTGCACCGTGCTGCCGGGCATGCGCCATTTCGGCGCACTGGCGACGGTGATTCCCTCCACGGTACAGACTGTCCTTGGCTGGCCGATGCAGGATGATTATTACTGGACATCGCTGGCGGGCACTACCGGGCAGCACCATGCAGCGGATGTCTCTAACCGTGCTGAAGCGCAAAAGCCGGATAGCACCACGTTTCTGGTAAGCTGCGTGGACAAACCCGCGCCTGACGTCGAACCGAAAATCGTCCTTACGCCAGAAAACTATGATGATACGGCACAGGCGATGAAAGCGAAGGTGGGTGAGGATGCCACGATGCGTCTGACGATCACCGACAATAAAAACAACGATCAACCGCTGGCGTATTACTACTTCTCGCTGCATCTGGATGACGGCGTTAACCGCAAAAATCAAACCGATCCTGCCTGGGAAACCCATCCGGTACAGATTGCTGGTGGCTCGAATTTACAACAGGTTGATGCTCACACCTATGAAGGCATAACTGATGTCAACGGTCAGGCTTCGCTAACCCTGAGCCAGCCCGGCGGCGCGGGCGTTAAAACTCACATCACGGCGAGAATGCGCAGCGATTTTACGGCCACAGATGCCAAAGACGTGATTTTTACCGTGATCACTAGCCCGGACAGCGACAAAGCGCGGATGTGGGGCCATATGCGCGGCATTATTGAGTCCGGCAGTCTGTATAAACGCCCATTACTGGCGGATGAAACCGAGCATGAACTGGGATCGGTGCGGGAAAATAACGAAGACTGGGCGCTGTACGATCAAAACACCAGTATGCAGGCGGAATGCGGGGTGGGTCATATACCGCGTCAGAGCTCACTGGAAAGCCTGTTTTCAGCCCATCCCGGTAACGCGATTGGCACTGAGTATGGCTGGCCTACCGCACAACAGAGCTACCTAAGCGCGGTGGAGCAAGAAACGCATTCATCGGTGAATCTGGCGAACGGGAGCGTCGACAGCTACTCCGGCTTTAAGCAGAATTACCTCTCCTGCTCGGGCAATGAGATGGTGGCGAATGTCGAAGTCAGCACCGATCATGATGTCACCGTTGGCAGCAAGGCGCAGGCCAAAGTGGGTGACACCATCGTAATGACCGTGCGTACGGTTAACGGGTTGAATAACACGCCGGTGCCGTTTACCGCATTCACCATTACCAAAGGCATGGGGTATAACCGGTTGGGGCAGGTGAGCGGGTTTGATGACCCGAGCAGCGGCGCAATCACGATGAATGACACACAATACGGCACATCCCAGCCATCGATGGTTTATGCGGGAACGACCGATGCCCAGGGCGTGGCGACGGTCGAGATTAAACAACCGCAGGGCGTCGGGCTAAGAACGGCGCTGAGCGTAACGCCGGTAAATTCCTACCTGCCGAATACCGTTAACTACAACGTTATTTTTACCACCCCAACCAGCCCGGACGTTTCCGGTGCGCAAATGTGGGGCCATATGGATGAAACGATAACTGTCGATTCATCAACCTTTACCCGGCCTAAGCTGGCGGCGGAAATCGCCAGCCCGGACGGAACCCTGACCGAAAATAACGAAATCTGGGCGCGCGTGAGCCAGGCCAATACGTCCAGTACCAGCAAAGGCGGCTGCGCTACCAATATGTTGCCGCGTCGCTCCCAGCTAAGCGCGCTCTATAGCGCCAACAGTGGTAATGCAGTGCAAACGACGCACGGCTGGCCAACGCAGCGTCAGCCCTACTGGAGCAGCTCTCCGGCGGATGTGACGCCGCACTTTTTCACGATAGCGCTGAACGATGGCGCACAAGCTATCGGCGGCAATACGCCGGTTTACGTCAGTTGCCTGACGACGGCGAACAAGCCTGCCAGCAGCATTACGCTGGAGGTGGTTGATAAAGCGCAATGGAATGCCGGGAATAACGCGGCAACGCTGAAAAAAGGCGAAACGCTACAGGTTAAGGTGACGGTAAAAGATGCACAGGGCAACGCGTTAGCGGATATGCCATTTACCCTCAGTCGCGGTGATGGCTATACCCGTAGCGGCGAAAAACATATTGCCGGTAGCGGCGATGCGCTGGTGGCGCCGGTGGTGGTCAATGGCGGGCTGGCCGATGAAACAACGTTGAATGACACCGCAACGGTGTATACCGCCATGACCGGCAGTGACGGCAGCAAAATTCTTAATATTACCCGTCCGGATACCCACGGCACCAAAACGGCGCTGACGGCAACGCTTTACTCCGATGCGACGAAAAAAGACAGCCTGGACACGATCTTTACGGTGGTTACCAGCCCGGATAGCAGCCAGGCGAAAATGTGGGGGCATATGCCGGAAACGGTGACGGCTGAGGACGGTACGGTCTTTAAACGCCCGCGGTTACTGAAGGAACTGAGCAGTCAGACTGGGCGAACATCAACGCTTGAAGACAACGAAAACTGGGCGTTGTTTAACATTAATTATGCGAGCTCTTCCACGACGTATAGTGGCTGTGGAACCAACTATATTCCGACTCAGGCCGGTCTGACGTCACTGTTTGCTAATAATGCGGGCAACACCATGAAAACCGTGCAGGGCTGGCCGGTGGCAACGCGCTATTTGTCCAACACGTCCGACAATGGCAGCATGGAGCAGCGTAACTACAAGGCGGTCGATCTCAGCAATGGCACGAGTGCGGCAGTGTCATCAACGGCGCTGCAACTGCTGACCTGTCAGACTACACCGGTAACCACGGTGAGCCAAATCCTGCTGGAAGCGGCAGATCCGGCGACGCTGGATACCACCTATAACGTGGTAAAAGCGAAAAAAGGCGAAGAATCCGTGGTGCGCGTCACCACCAAAGATGCACAAGGCAACCTGGTGGGCAATACGGCATTTATCCTGACGCGTGCCAACAGCGTGAGTCGGGCTAATGCATCAGCGACGATGAGCGTGGGCTCGTTGACGGTGACGGATGCCTGGGGCAATACGCGAAATAATTTCCAGTCGACAAGTGAAACCATTTACGGCGTGACCGGTGCCGACGGGTCAACGACATTGACCCTGAAACAGGATAACAGTACCGGGTTAAGAACCGATCTCACGGCAAAACTGGATACGTCCAGCAGCGTCAAGGCAACGCTACCGGTGGTCTTTACCGTCGTGACCAGCCCGGATTCGCCAAAAGCGAATTTTTGGGGACATATGGCCGAAACGGTGGCGGCCTCCGATGGTTCAGTCTATAAACGCCCACTGTTGCTGGCAGAGCTGGCCAACACTGGCGGGCGACAAATCAGTTCAGAGAACGGGGAAAGCTGGGTACGATTCACCTGGAATCAGTCGACAGATCCTTCTGTAAGCGGCTGCGGCGTTGCGTATATGCCAACGTTGGCAGGCCTGCAAGCGTTGTATGACGCTAATAGTGGTAATGCAATGAGTACGGTACAGGGATGGCCGGTAAAAGCGACCTATCTCACCAATACCCCAAGTGACACGCAAACGGGGAGCCGTTACTACAATGTGGTGCAACTGGATTCTGGCGCAGCCTCGCAAATCACGACGAACACGGGTGTACTGCAAACCTGCCGTACAACGCCGTTGACGGCTGCCAGCCAGATTACGCTGGAGGCCGCGGATCCTGCGCAATTTGTCAGTATTGACAGCACGCTTAGCGCTGTCAAAGTGCAGAAAGGCGATAGCGTGCCGATCCGCATTTCGACTAAAGATGCGCAGGGCAATTTCGTCGGCAATACGCCGTTTGCCCTGAAACACGCGAACTCGATCAATCGTCAAAATGTGTCGTCATCGCAGAAAGTGTCGGTCACGACGGAGGTGGGTACGACGGTGGATACCAGTGCAACAACCACCCTGTATGGCGTAACCGGGCCAGACGGAACCACCACGATGACGCTCCGACAGGATGCGTCCACCGGGTTAAGAACCGACTTTTATGCCCTGTTGAACGATACCGGCGTGTCGTCGGACACCTTGCCGGTGATCTTTACCGTCATCACCAGCCCGGATACGCCGCTGGCGGCCAACTGGGGCCATATGGCGGAAACCTTTACCAGTAGCGAAGGCGTCACCTTCAAGCGGCCTTCCCTCAAAGCTGAACTCTCTGGCGGTACGGCCATAACGGTCAATAATGAAGTCTGGTCGCGCCTGACAGCGGCGGAGAAAGTGGATGCCAGCAAGGCCGGGTGTGATGAGACGTATCAACCGCTGGTGAATGACATGCAGGGGTTGTATGCGGATTACCCTAACGGCCAGTTAGGATCGGTGCTCGGCTTGCCGACGTCTGCCGGGTATTGGTGGGCCTACGACATGATGATGGTTTCTGGCAACTGGACTAATCAGGCATTTTCACCTGTTAATGGTCAGTTGATGCAGGCATCGTCCAGCTATACGGCGATCGTGATGTGTCTGGTAGAACCACATACGGAAGCAGCCACAATAGAGCTTACTTCAACGGCGCAGGACGCAGCAAAATCGGCCAGTAATGGTGGACGACCGAGCGCCGTAGCGAAGAAAGGCGAGACGATTCCGTTGACGGTGACCGTGCGTGATAGCGCCGGGAACCCGATGCCATATGCTGAGTTTACCCTCACGCGTGAAACGACGCTGGATCGCTCGAAAGCAACCGTTAACACGAGTGCGGACGACCTTACCGTAACGGCATTGGTACCCGCGAATACAAATAGTGTGTTGGCAGCAAGTGGAGCAAAACTGATCGGCACGACGGGCAGCGATGGCAAAGCGACCTTTGAGGTGAGTCAGAATGCGACGACCGGGCTGGCGACGCCGTTAACCGTGACGCTGGCGCGTGATACGACGAAAGCCGCCACGCTGGATGTTATCTATACGGTGATCACCAGCCCGGATTCGCCGAGTGCGAAATTCTGGGGGCATATGCCGGACACCTTTACCAGCTCGACGGGCGTCACCTTCAAACGACCGCTGCTGAAAGCAGAAACCAGCTCAGGCTCATCGATTAGCTCTAACGGCGAAGTTTGGTCATATATGAGCAACGCGCAAAATTTAACATCGACAGATTGCCCGCTCGAAAATCAACCGCGCAGTAATGAGCTGTTGGATTTGTATAGCGATCACCCGAACGGCACGCTAATGACCGACCTGGGGTTACCCGTATATGCAGGTAACTGGTGGGCCTATGATATGGTCATGCTGAGTGGAACGTCGTGGACTTATCAACTCATCAGCCTGAAAGACGGAACCATTACGCAGAAGGGGACAACCAGTGCGTTGATGCTTTGCCTGGCACAGCCGCATCCGGCCGGCGTCAGCGTAACATTGACGTCATCCGCACAGGATGACGCCAGAACCACCAGCAATGGCGGCCGTCCCAGCGCGTCAGCGAAAAAAGGTAACTCAATACCGATTGTGGTAACGGTAAAAGATCGTGATGGCAACCCGTTGGCGGGCGAAGCGGTGACGCTCAAACGTGATTCAGCGTTGAGCCGTTCAGGAACAATCGTGGGGACGCCAGCGAATGAAATAAAGTTGACGGAACTGACGCCCGTGTCGGCGACATTCCCGCTGGTTTCAAATGGTACACAATGGCTTGGTTTCACCGGTAGCGATGGTACGGCGACATTCAATGTTGAACAGCCTGATACTGTCGGCCTGGCAATCCCCTTTAACGCCATCCTGGCCCGTGACACGGCCAGGGTATCTACTCTGGATCTGATTTTTACCGTCCTCACCAGCCCGGATGCCGCATTAGCAACTTACTGGGGCCATATGCCGGATACCGTCACGGCGGAAAACGGTGCTGTCTTTGAGCGCCCTAAACTGTGGAAAGAGCTGCCGTCGACATCCGGGGTAAGTCAGATAACGAATAGCAATGAAGCCTGGCCAGTGTTTAACGCAACGCAGAGGGCTGACAGCAATCTCAGCCCTTGTGAAGCGGCGCGTCGACCATTGAGCGATGATTTAGAAGCGCTCTATACACGTTATCCAGGAAACACGATTACCGCGCAAATTGGCTGGCCTACGCAGTATGCATGGTGGGCGGTGGATAACTGGGAAGGGGGCAGTAATCCGCAGGCCGTCAGCCTGGTAAATGGTTCGAGAGGCCAATATAATCCCGCTCATCAGGCCTGCCTGGTTAACCCGCGTGCGAGCGTTTCCAGCGTCACGCTGACATCAACGGCGCTGGATGACGCCACACAGGCGGCGACGGTGAAAAAAGGCGACGCCGCGCCCATTGTCGTTACCGTAAAAGACAGCGCCGGGAAGCCGGTGCCGAATATCGCTTTTATCCTAAAACGCGGTGAGGCCGTGCCGCGTAACAGCGGGGCGACGCTGTATGGCGATGTGGATGCGATGGACGATTTGACTGTGCAACCTTCATCCGGTGCGGCAGTCACGTTGGCTGACAGTGGAAATACCATCGACGGAGTCACGGGAGCGGACGGTACGGCAAGCTTTACCGTTCGTCAGGATAATACGCCAGGATATAAAACGCCGTTGACGGTGACGCTAACGGATAACGCCACCATAACGGCGACGCTGGACACGATTTTCACCGTGCCGACCAGCCCGAATGTCGCCACGGCGTATTTCTGGGGTCATATGGCGGATACCGCCACGGTAAGTGGCAAGACGCTGCATCGCCCGCTATTAAAATCGGAGTTGCCGTCAGGCGCTACCGCAGCAGCAACGCCTGATGTAAATAATGAAACCTGGGCACTGGCGCATGTTATGGATTCCTCTAAATGGGATGTCGCGCAGCAGTGTGGCAGTATGAATAACGTGCCGAGCAGTGCCGAATTACAAACATTACACTCCGGCTTTAGCACATTGGGATGGCCGTCCTCGATAAGCTTCCCGTATTTATCTACTGATAAGGCTGGGTCGTTCTATTGTGGTGTTGATGAAGGCTCTGGCAGTCTCAACTGTGGCATTCAGCCTGCGAAAACGCCGGGGTTTGCAACCTGTTTCCAATAACCTTATCCACCTTGTCAATATGAGGTTCTGAAAGCCTGATACGCAACGCGCTATCAGGCTTTTTTACGTGGCTTGCGGCTTTTCGTCACCGCACTCACTTCACTGATCACTACGCCATCGCCCAGGCGAGTGGTCAGTGTCTCACCCACTTTCACCTGCTTAACCTGTTTTAACACCGCGCCATCAGCGGCGCTGGTAACGCTATAACCGCGAGCGAGTGTGGACAGTGGACTCACCGCTTCGAGATGCGTTACTGCATTACCGAAACGTTCACGCGTGGCGCTAAGCTGTGCGCGCAGGGTTTCTGCTAAACGATATTCCAGTTGCTGAATGCGCGTTTGCGCGCGATGAATCTTCGGCTGTGGATTTTGCTGATTCAGCCGCTGTGTTAATCGCTGCTGCTGTTGCCCGGCACGCTTAAGCTGATTTTCCAGCGCAAAGCTCATCCGTTTTTGCAGGCGTTCAAGCATGGTTTGTTGGCGTGCCAGCCGGAGCTGTGGATGCTGCTGCTGCAAGCGATGATGGATCTGCGTAAAACGACGCGTGCGGTTGGCGAGATAATAATCCATCGCCATCTCCAGCCGTTGACGGGCCGATTGCACCTGGCGCAGTAATTCTTGCTGATTGCGGCTCACTACTTCAGCGGCGGCAGACGGCGTTGGCGCACGCAGATCAGCAACAAAGTCGGCAATCGTCACATCCGTCTCATGCCCGACGGCGCTGACCACCGGAATGCGACTGGCAAAGATCGCCCGCGCTACACGTTCGTCGTTAAAACTCCACAAATCTTCCAGCGAACCGCCGCCGCGCCCGACGATCAGCACATCACATTCGTTACGCTGATTCGCCAGTTCAATGGCGCGAACAATTTGCCCTGGCGCGTCATCACCCTGAACGGCGGTGGGGTAGATGATCACCGGCAAAGACGGATCGCGACGTTTTAACACATGCAAAATATCATGTAGCGCAGCACCGGTTTTTGAGGTGATCACACCGACGCAGTGCGCGGGGGAGGGAAGCGGTTTCTTTAACTGCTGATCGAACAAACCTTCAGCCTGCAATTTCGCTTTAAGCTGTTCGTATTTTTGTTGCAGCAACCCTTCACCGGCAGGCTGCATACTCTCGACGATAATCTGATAATCGCCGCGCGGTTCATAGAGTGTAATATTGGCGCGCACTAAAACTTGTTGTCCGTGCTGCGGGCGAAAGGTCACCCGACGGTTGCTGTTGCGGAACATCGCACAGCGCACCTGGGCGGTGTCGTCTTTGAGCGTAAAATACCAGTGACCGGAAGCTGGTTGTGTGAAATTAGAGATTTCGCCGCTGATCCACACCTGTCCCATCTCATGCTCAAGCAGCAGACGAACCGTTTGATTCAGGCGACTAACGGTAAAAATTGCAGGGGATTGAGAAGGTAACATGTGAGCGAGATCAAATTCTAAATCAGCAGGTTATTCAGTCGATAGTAACCCGCCCTCCGGGGATAGCAAGCATTTTTTGCAAAAAGGGGTAGATGCAATCGGTTACGCTCTGTATAATGCCGCGGCAATATTTATTAACCACTCTGGTCGAGATATTGCCCATGCTACGTATCGCTAAAGAAGCTCTGACGTTTGACGACGTTCTCCTCGTTCCTGCTCATTCTACCGTTCTGCCGAATACTGCTGACCTCAGCACCCAGCTGACGAAAACTATTCGTCTGAATATCCCTATGCTTTCCGCAGCAATGGATACCGTAACGGAAGCGCGCCTGGCTATTGCTCTGGCTCAGGAAGGCGGTATCGGCTTTATCCACAAAAACATGTCCATTGAACGCCAGGCAGAAGAAGTTCGCCGTGTGAAAAAACACGAATCTGGCGTGGTAACTGATCCGCAGACCGTGCTGCCGACAACCACCCTGCGTGAAGTGAAAGAACTGACTGAACGTAACGGCTTTGCGGGTTACCCGGTGGTTACCGAAGAAAACGAACTGGTCGGCATCATCACCGGTCGTGACGTGCGTTTTGTGACCGATCTGAATCAACCGGTTAGCGTTTACATGACGCCGAAAGAGCGTCTGGTAACCGTGCGTGAAGGCGAAGCCCGTGAAGTGGTGCTGGCAAAAATGCACGAAAAACGCGTTGAAAAGGCGCTGGTGGTTGATGACGAATTCCACCTGATCGGCATGATCACTGTGAAAGACTTCCAGAAAGCGGAACGTAAACCGAACGCCTGTAAAGACGAGCAAGGCCGTCTGCGTGTTGGTGCAGCGGTTGGCGCTGGCGCTGGTAACGAAGAGCGTGTCGACGCGCTGGTTGCCGCAGGCGTTGACGTTCTGCTGATCGACTCCTCTCACGGTCACTCTGAAGGCGTTCTGCAGCGTATCCGTGAAACTCGTGCTAAATATCCGGATCTGCAAATCATCGGCGGCAACGTGGCAACAGCTGCGGGGGCACGCGCTCTGGCAGAAGCTGGTTGCAGCGCGGTTAAAGTCGGTATCGGCCCTGGCTCTATCTGTACGACGCGTATCGTGACTGGCGTAGGTGTTCCGCAGATCACCGCCGTTGCTGACGCAGTAGAAGCCCTGGAAGGCACCGGGATTCCGGTTATCGCTGACGGTGGTATTCGTTTCTCTGGCGATATCGCCAAAGCTATCGCTGCTGGTGCAAGCGCGGTGATGGTAGGTTCCATGCTGGCGGGTACTGAAGAATCCCCAGGTGAAATCGAGCTCTACCAGGGCCGTTCTTACAAGTCTTACCGTGGGATGGGCTCTCTGGGCGCGATGTCCAAAGGTTCTTCTGACCGTTACTTCCAGAGCGACAACGCTGCCGACAAACTGGTGCCGGAAGGTATCGAAGGTCGCGTGGCCTATAAAGGTCGCCTGAAAGAGATCATTCACCAGCAGATGGGCGGCCTGCGCTCCTGTATGGGCCTGACCGGCTGTGGTACTATCGACGAACTGCGTACTAAAGCGGAGTTTGTACGTATCAGCGGTGCGGGCATTCAGGAAAGCCACGTTCACGACGTGACCATTACTAAAGAGTCCCCGAACTACCGTCTGGGCTCCTGATTCTCTTCGCCCGACTTCATGTCGGGCGATTTATATTATCTGTTTCACTTGCCTCGGAATAAGCGTCAATGACGGAAAACATTCATAAGCATCGCATCCTCATTCTGGACTTCGGTTCTCAGTACACCCAACTGGTTGCGCGCCGCGTGCGTGAACTGGGTGTTTACTGCGAACTGTGGGCGTGGGATGTGACAGAAGCACAAATTCGTGACTTCAATCCAAGCGGCATTATTCTTTCCGGCGGCCCGGAAAGCACCACCGAAGAAAACAGCCCGCGTGCGCCGCAGTATGTCTTTGAAGCAGGCGTACCGGTATTCGGCGTTTGCTATGGTATGCAGACCATGGCAATGCAGTTGGGTGGTCATGTTGAAGCCTCTAACGAACGTGAATTTGGCTATGCGCAGGTTGAAGTCGTAAACGACAGCGCACTGGTTCGCGGTATCGAAGATGCTCTGACAGCAGACGGTAAACCTCTGCTCGATGTCTGGATGAGCCACGGCGATAAAGTTACCGCTATCCCGTCCGACTTCATCACCGTAGCCAGCACCGAAAGCTGCCCGTTCGCCATCATGGCTAACGAAGAAAAACGCTTCTATGGCGTACAGTTCCACCCGGAAGTGACTCACACTCGCCAGGGTATGCGCATGCTGGAGCGTTTTGTGCGTGATATCTGCCAGTGTGAAGCCCTGTGGACGCCAGCGAAAATTATCGACGATGCTGTAGCTCGCATCCGCGAGCAGGTAGGCGACGATAAAGTCATCCTCGGCCTCTCTGGTGGTGTGGATTCCTCCGTAACCGCAATGCTGCTGCACCGCGCTATCGGTAAAAACCTGACTTGCGTATTCGTCGACAACGGCCTGCTGCGTCTCAACGAAGCAGAGCAGGTTCTGGATATGTTTGGCGATCACTTTGGTCTGAACATTGTTCACGTACCGGCAGAAGATCGCTTCCTGTCAGCGCTGGCTGGCGAAAACGATCCGGAAGCAAAACGTAAAATCATCGGTCGCGTTTTCGTTGAAGTATTCGATGAAGAAGCACTGAAACTGGAAGACGTGAAGTGGCTGGCGCAGGGCACTATCTACCCTGACGTTATCGAATCTGCTGCTTCTGCAACCGGTAAAGCACATGTCATCAAATCTCACCACAACGTGGGCGGCCTGCCGAAAGAGATGAAGATGGGCCTGGTTGAACCGCTGAAAGAGCTGTTCAAAGACGAAGTGCGTAAGATTGGTCTGGAGCTGGGCCTGCCGTACGACATGCTGTACCGTCACCCGTTCCCGGGACCAGGCCTTGGCGTTCGTGTTCTGGGTGAAGTGAAGAAAGAGTATTGTGACCTGCTGCGCCGTGCTGACGCCATCTTCATTGAAGAACTGCGTAAAGCGGACCTGTACGACAAAGTCAGCCAGGCGTTCACCGTCTTCCTGCCGGTACGTTCCGTTGGCGTAATGGGCGATGGTCGTAAGTATGACTGGGTTGTCTCTCTGCGTGCTGTCGAAACCATCGACTTTATGACCGCACACTGGGCGCATCTGCCGTACGATTTCCTCGGTCGCGTTTCCAACCGCATTATCAATGAAGTGAACGGTATTTCCCGCGTGGTGTATGACATCAGCGGCAAGCCGCCAGCTACCATTGAGTGGGAATGATTAACAGCTAACTCATAGCAAATCATTCCTATTCAGATGCCAACTCAACCCTCTGTTTTTGCAGAGGGTTTTTGTTTTTATGTATTCATTTCTATTCACTCTACACCATATTTTTCGGCGGTACAGGTGACGGTATTACCTTAAAGGTATACTCTCATACCGTCATGAAAATGGTTTCTATACGGGTGAATTGTGCTTACCGATACAAAATTAAAAAACCTCAAGCCGCAGGACAAACTGTACAAGGTCTCCGATCGTGACGGGCTGTATGTAGCTGTGCTTACGTCAGGCACGGTCTCATTTCGTTATGACTACCGTATCAACGGTCGCCGCGAAACACTGGTAATCGGGCAGTATGGGCGTGACGGTATCAGCCTGGCAGAAGCGCGGGAAGAACTGATTGCTGCAAAGAAGCTGCTTAAAGCAGGCCAGTCACCGGCTGCGGCTAAACGTGACGGTATCAAAAAGATTCGTGGTGCCGAAACGTTTGCGGTACATACCGACAGTTATATGAAACACGTCATCCTGGCTGAAAGTACCCGCGCAATGAAGCAGGCAGTGATCGACCGTGACATACTTCCGGTTCTTGGCAACAAAATGATGGCTGAAATTACCACATCGATGGTTCGTGATTTGTGTGACCGGATTGTCGAACGCGGTGGCCGGGCAACAGCAGTGCAGGCCAGGGAGATCATCAGCAGCGTATACCGTCACGCCAATGACCGTGGTCATGGTTTGTTTAATCCTGCGGCTGACATTAAGCCTTCGTCTATCGCCATATTTAAACCACGAGAGCGAACACTGACACCAGAAGAAATTGGCCTGTTCTTCCGCACGTTGGATGCCATTGGTGCTATGGGCACTATGAAAATGGCTTTAAAACTGGTGCTTATCACTATGGTTCGTAAGGGCGAATTCACCAATGCAACGTGGGATGAAATAGATTTTAAAAAATGGACATGGACAATTCCTTCAGACCGCATGAAGGGAAGCCGGGCGCATGTTATTTACCTGCCTAAACAGGCTCAGGATATATTGGTCGGGTTGCAGATGTGCGCTGGTGGAAGTGAATATCTGGTTCCTGGTCGTTACAATTTCCGGAAGCCATTATCTAATGCCGCGCTGAACTCTCTGATCGACAGAACGGTGAAAATAATAAATGAAGATGGTGAGCATATTCAGGATTTCACCGTACACGATATGCGCCGTACAGCCAGTACGTTGTTGCATGAGGCTGGTTATCCTTCAGACTGGATTGAAAAGGCTCTGGCACATGAGCAGAAAGGTGTGCGCGCCGTATATAACAAAGCGGAATACGCCAGACAGCGCGCCTACATGTTGCAGCAGTGGGCCGATATGATAGATTCCTGGATTAACGGGGAGCATACGGATCTGATTCCGTTCTCCCCGTCGAAGTTTGAGAAGTGGATGGCGAGGGAATAACGTTTAATTATTCTGCTGATTTTCTTCCATCTCGGCTTCTGCTGCCAGTGATTCAATTTTATCTGTGAATATTGCTGACAGTGTTGCAAATTCAGCATCAGTGACAGCGGGAATTGGAACAAACCTGATCCCGCTGTGTGCAAGCATGTTTGCAGTTTCAAGGCATTTCCTTAAATCTGCTGGTGATGCCCTGTTCATGCTGCACGCTCCCGCCCCTGGTTGTCTGTTGGTGACAGCGGAGCATTGCTGAATGCATTTGTTAATCTGGCAATATCCAACGCGTATCCAGGGTGTAGTTGCACTGCCGGGTCTTCGCACTGATTACCCCAAACATCGAAACCATGAGACGACTGGCGGGCGAACAGTTCAATGCGAGAAACATCGCCTAACAATTGCACAAGTTTTTCACGAACGATATCTGGTTTTCTTGAATGCTCAAGCCGCGGTGCGGTAAATGACTGAACGATCCCTGCATTAATGCGCGTAGGTAGTTTTCCCTTTACTGCAAACAGGCAATCTTCACTATTGGCGCGAGTCATGTGACCCATACCCATAACCAGTTTATCTGGTTGTCGACTACCACATTTTATCCACGTGAATCCCTTCATGGTCATCAGACGGAATCCCCAGGCCTCAACAACTTTTAGTGCTTCGAGTGGTTGTGTTGGCACCCACCACATGGCCAACAGACAGTTTTCATCGGCCAAATCCCACACAGGAAGGCGGCAGATATCCAGCACACTCATAACCGGATATTTAAAACCGGCACCGCGATTACCATCTGCGGCTTTGTCCCGGTATACCCAGGGTGGATCTGCATAGATTAGTGTGTATTTCTTAGTCATAAACCACCCCACAACATCCTATGCCGCTATAGTCGCCACGGCGAAGGCCGTTACCTTTTGTGATACATTGGTCCCTGCGAACCGCGATCCTTGCACGCTCAACATCACCAGAAGCAACATCCATACACTGAAGCCAAAGGTGAGCGGCAATGCGGAACTGCCCTTTTTTCTCTCTTTCAATCGCGCGTTTTTCGATCTCTATCGCCGCAGGAGTAACGGCGACAATCTTTGACGGACTGCGCATTGAAACCTTGTTCATGTGATATTTTTCAAGTCGGCTTAACTTTCTCACTTAATCCAACCCTCTCTGAAAATTAATGCCAGCAGATAAAGCCATGCTGAAACAGAGGCCAGGAATAAGTACCATCCTGACCATTTGCTCCAGTGCCTTAGCAGCACACTCATGCCGCGTTGCTCACGGGACGATATACACGTTGCTGAACAGGAGGTTTTTTACCCTGGAACTCTGCCGGGCTTGCTGCCTGACGTTCATCAAGCCAACGCTCAACTTCATCACGGTTCCATGCGCAGCGTTTATCGGTGATATACCAGCGTTTAGGAAATTCCCCTGCGCGCTCCATACGGTCGATAGTGCTCCATGACAGTGGAACCACCGCCAGGAGTTCCTTCTTACCTAATGCACCTTTCATAAATACCTCTCTTGGTTGCAGTGCGGCGCGCGTGGCGCCGCGGTGGTGGTTACATAGATGTTTCGTTTAATTCTTCCCGACGAACGCTGTAAACGTCGGTGGCTTTTGCCAGCAGTTCGTCATCATCTGAAAGTTTTTGTGCAATGTATTTGTAAGCCTTATCCAGTTCGGAGACAGTGCTGTAATTCATCGCTGCGCTGGTAAAGGCCATCAGCATTTCTTCTGGATCACGGCTGTCCGATTTACGCGTTTGCTCATCAGGCTTTTTCGCTGGTTTAGCGTTGATCAGACTGTTCATTCCCGCAGCAGTGGTCGTTTGCGGAGTAATGTCTCGCTCAACGCGCGGTGCCGTTTCCTGTAATTCGTCTGGGGTGTAGACGCCCATGATTACGTCAGGACAGTGCAGGCGAGACCAGCGTTTTGTCGCAAGGTATGCGAGTTGTTGTTTCGGATCACTGGCCCAAAGTGTGGAGTTTCTTACCTGTGCTTGAGACAGCATTAACTCAAGCACTCGAGGTTGATCCTCGCCCTTCATGGTTGCCCATACGCGAACACCGCAGCCTTCTTCGTCTTTTAGAGTCCAGCCTGGTGCGATATATGGATTGCCGTTTTTGGATGTTTTCTCAACAAACTTACCGATCACGCGTTCCCACGGCCCGAACCACTCGTAGTTGATGCGATCTTTTGTTGGCGACATCGTTGAGATAACTGCGTTTACTAATTGGGCTTCATAACCTAGCGTGCCGTTCACAACATGGGTTTTCTGAGCCACGGCAAACGGGTTCATTCCCCACTGCGCAGCCTGCATTGCCACGGCCATGCAATCAGCTGGTTTCCCGGCGAGGTGCGCCGGTACCGTTACGCGGCTTTGCGCCATTACCTCGGCGAATTTCATCAGTTGGTTCAAGCCGTCTGGGCTGAAAATAGTTGCAGCAGTTCCAGCGATTGCTGTGTCTACTGGTGCGTTGATGTTTGCGATGTCGTTGCTCATATGTACATATCCTGTTTGCGTGCCCACTCAGGGCGTTTAATGATTTCCACACCGCCCCATTCATCATTGATGCGGCATTCGTGATAGGTATTCAGATCCCGGCGGAACAGAGCGTGCCCGGCATCGACATCCTGCGCATCCAGCTCGAACACGCGTACCGGATACCGACCACAATCAATGCTTTCGCTCACGGCAAGAAAGAAAAAACCATGCGGCTGACCAGTAACCCTCATTGCGCCTTCGCGGTACATTGCGTCCTGCACGTGGTAGCGGAATTCCTCGATGTGGCGTGCAAAACGGTCCATATCTGCAACCTTTTTCACGTCGACGATCACGTTGTGCTCGTTCAGCCATTTGTCTGGACGAATTCGGCACAACTCCCCCGTCTCTTCATCGTTCCAGTACATTGATGCTTCGCAGTAACCAGGTGCTTCCAGCATCCAGCGTGCCGCCGGGTGAGCCATTGCGCTATCACGCATCAGCTCCAGTTTCCGCCACTGCTCGGCATCAAGTACCGTAATCCCCATATCCGCCACATCACGAAGAAATTCCTCTTCGTCAGCTTTACCTTGTTTCGTCCGACGATCGAATTTCGGTGAAACAATGAAGCGTTTGTCGAACTCTCCAGGCTCCAGAAGCAGACAGTGCAATGCGGTTCCCATATCCAGTGCAGACTTTTTCTCTTCGTCTTCTGGTGCTGCCTGAACCCATTTAAGAAGCGCCGGATTCTTGGCAACCATGTCCAGTTGCGACTTACTCACGCCGTCACCGGCGTGGTAGTCTTCGTTGCTGATGTCGAAATAAATTCCCGGTTTCATGCCGCGTCCCTCTGTCCATCAAGCTGATCCGCCAGATCCCAGCGGGCGATAATTGCCATTGCCTCTCGCCGATAGGCATCCATCAGTTCTTCGAACTCAGGGCTGTCTTTAGCAGCCTCCAGTACTTCCTGGCGAACGCCTTTAACTGTTACAACGTCGAAAGTTGATGCCAGTTGATGAAGCCGGATACTCTCAATCAGTTCAACTTGTCGGTCATATAGCTGTTCTGACAGACGGTAGTCCTTGTCGAATGCCAGCATGATTTTTTGAAGATTTTTCTGCTGATTAACGTTCATTATCAGCCCTCCCATATCTCGTTATCGTTGGCCACATCGCGAGCTTCTTTGCTGACGAAAGCCCACTTAATGCCTTCCTGTAAGGTGCGGAACTTCCAGCTCATGAATCCGCATGCAGTAACGCAGTACCAACCGTTGATGATTTTCCACTGCATAACTTGTTACCTCGGTCTGTTACCGTTGAGGTAATAATTATGCGTATATGGTTTGATGTCAATAGATATGAGTTAAAAAAATTACCCGTTAGGTAATCGAATAGGCAATAAAAAAGCCGCCATAAGGCGGCTTACTTACTGAAAAATATGGTTTTATTGTTTGTTTTTTTCGTTCTGGTTGATGACAAATTCAATGTAACTTTCGATCTTTGCTTTCTCGGTTTCGGGTAACAATGCGTAGCGCGAGCGATCATAGTTGATGGTCGCAGGGTCGTGCGGGTGAATCAGTAATTCATAGCCGTGACGCCCGAATGCGGATGCAACATTCTCCAGGGTGGAAATGGAAACGCTGACCTCATTGTTTAACAGGCGGCTGATTGTCACCTGGGCTACGCCGGATGCGCGGTGAAGTTTTCCCTGTGTTGAAAGGTCGCGGCTTTCGCTCATCCAGCGTTCCAGGTTGTGAGCCGCCAGCTGGCCAATGTCGCTTGGGCCGACAGGCTGAAAACCTTCCTGAGAAAGCGAGCGATCGATATCAAGCCAGTTACGGGGTTTATTGGCGGCAGCTTCAATTTTTCGCGCAACCTGATCGCCGATAACCTTCTTACCAAGAGCCCAGCGGTTTACCAGATTTGCCTGAGTTCCAAGTTTTTCAGCCATCCGCGTCTGAACACCATTGAATTCACGGTCGATCAAGTCGTTGAGATTTTGCCTGCGGACGTCCTGGATACTTTTCATTTTCTGGAAAATCGCCTCATATATGAATCAGTAGATGATTCAATTTAAAGCAATATTACCCAACAGGTAAATGCACCTCATGGGTAACTATCCTTGATTTTTGTTACCTTATGGGTGAATATTTATTATCTGAAATAAATATCAGGCAATAGCTATGAGCGATAACGGACATTTCGATTTCAAAAAGCACTGGCTTGCACTTACTCCGGATGAGCGTGAAGCCTTCGCACAGGAAGCCGGAACGACGAGTCACTATATCCAGACTCACTTAACAGGTAAGCGCAAAATGCCAGGTAAAGTATTGATGAATGGGCTTTTTAAAGCCTGTAAAACAAGACAATGGCTGCGCTCAAAAGCAGAACTGGCATACTTCTTCTACTCATGATATCCAGCTACAACCCTCTGTAGACCGCCACCCGGCGGTCTTTTCATATCTATTCGTACCTCAAAGGTAATAAAAAACCAAATATGGTTGATATTTTTTTTGTGTCAGCACAAAATGACCGTAATCCCAATACTAATAACAGGGCTTACCATGGAAATCATTACACGTATTGATGCCGCAAAGCGCGGACTTAAACGCTACTACACCGGAAAAACATGTAAGCACGGACATGACAGTGAACGCTGGGTTTACAACGGACACTGTGTTGAGTGCACCATGGAATCAAACCGTCGTATCAGGGCAGAGATTAAGCAGATCATGATTAATTCCTCCCCACAACATTCAAGCTGATAGCGGAGATTAATCATGAGCAGACATGCAACAGATTGGGCCTGGGAGACAGATCCAGGTAGCTCATCATTAAAGCTCATACTGCTCTCGATGGCTGACAGAGCCGATGAATATAACCTCTGCTACCCCAGCATAGAACGCCTCGTTAAAGACACTTGCCTGAATAAAAAAACCGTGCAGGCCGGGCTTATATCGCTCATGAAAATGGGGCTTATTTCAGATACCGGAGAGAGAAAGGGAGCGACAAAAAGAGTGCGGGTTTTCTCTCTTAATATAACCAAAAACGGGAACATTAAAGGCAACCGGGAGGGGGGCAATGAACCCGAAAACGGTAATGTTACCGAAAACGGGAATATACCCAAAAACGGGATGTTGAATGATCCCAAAAACGGGATGTTGAATGATCCCAAAAACGGGATCCAGAACCAGTCATATAACCAGTCATTTAACCAAGAGAGGGAGAGCAGGACAAAAAGCGGGGATTCTGTGCCTCATGACCCCGGAGCAAACAACGCCGTGATGAATAACTTTGTTCCTCCTGGTGGGCCAGGGCAATTAGGCAAATTTGTCATGCATGAACAATGGCAGCCATCAGATGACTTTCTTCGGAAAAGCTCATTGCAGGGGATCTACCTGGACAGTCTGCCAACGGCACAGGAACTTGCAGAGTTCAGAATTTACTGGATGGCTGAGGGTAAGGCATACCATCAGGCACAGTGGGAGCAGAAGCTGGCAAGGCGGCTGCAGATTAGCAGACAGAAGCAATCAACATTACCTGATAACAACGTTCCGCACTGGAACAGCCCTGAAGCATGGGAGGATTTCTTGTGAACAACGTTTTTACCGCGATACAAAACCGTGACGGAGAAGCCCTTTCTCGCATGTCAGGTTATGAGCATCAGTACGTCAACAATGACAATGTGGTGAACATGTCAGCAGAGAGGCTTGTTGATGCCCTTTTTAAACAGCTGAAACAACTGTTTCCGGCGGCAGTGGTAACCAACCTGAAGACGCCAGAGCAGGAAGTTGCTGCAAAACAGCAGTGGATTGCTGCGTTTGCCGAAGGGGGGATCCGAACCCGTGAACAGGTTTCTGCTGGTATGCGCCACGCCCGCGCCAGTGAATCTCCGTTCTGGCCGTCTCCAGGGCAATTTATCAAGTGGTGCAAAGACAGCAAGATGGTTCTTGGCGTCACCATTGACGATGTGATGGCGGAGTTTCACCGGTACAGCAAGGAAAAAAGTTTATATCCTGGTGGTCCCGAAAGATTCCCGTGGCGACATCCGGTTATGTACTGGGTCGTATGTGATACCCGCCGTGCAATGTATCAGCGCCAGCTTAGCGAGATTGAGGTTGAGAAACACGCACGCAGGCTGCTCGATGATTGGGCGAAAAAGGTGGCTTCCGGACAGCAGATACCCGATCCGGTGATCAGCATACAGGCAAAGCCAGAGCCCATGAGTACGCCTCCGGACACAGGGAGAGACGTTTACCATCCACCAGGGCGAAGTTTCGGGTGCATGCCTAACGCCGCCACCCTTGGGGGAATAACACCGGCGCAGTGGCTGATGGAGGAATACAGGCGGGGAAAGGCGGCAGGATTTATCAAGTAATACCAGCGCGATAGCGCATTTTTTTACGTCTATATGATTACCTGGAAGGTAATAAAATGTTCTAATCTCTATTGATTTCATGTCTTATGTGGTTTTTAATTACCTAAGGGGTAAATCATGAGAAAACAGATACAGGCTCTTGGTCGACTCAAAACAGGCCAGATGAACAAAACAGAATCTGCGTATTGCCAGCACCTTGAGCTGCGTAAACGTGCAGGGGAAATCGCCTGGTATCGATTCGAGGGTATCAAGCTGCGGTTAGCTAATAACACGTTCTATACGCCCGATTTCGCTGTGATGCTCGCCACCGGCGAGATGGAGCTGCACGAAGTGAAAGGGGGATTCTGGACCGATGACGCCAGAGTGAAAACCAAAGTCGCCGCAGATCAGTATCCGTTCCGAATCATCGGGGTAACGGTTAAACCAAAGAAAGCAGGTGGTGGCTGGAACATCGAAGAGTTCTGAATCGACGATCTATTTAGTTATCAATGTAATCAATAAGTTATGTGGATAAGCGAGGGTAAAGATGGAAAGTAATATCAAAGGGTTAGTTGCCGCCGGGCATGAGATGGCTTCGGAACTGAAAGCAGAATGTGGTGCCGTTGATATGCGCAGTGTGGCAAAGCTGATCAGCGATTTGGCAACGCAACTGGAAGTGCAACTGGTGCGTGCTAATGCGCTGGCGGCGGAGAGTGCGGCAATGCATGAAACTATTGAAGCCGTTCGGAGTGTTGCGGATAACTCCAGTGGAATTGCCGGATGGCATTTGAATGGCGATATCGCTACATGGGAAGAGATTCTTCCTGAAATTAACGATATCGAAACTCCAGCCACCGATGCTTTCCTGGCTGAAGTACGTGCGCAGGCGTTTAATGACCTTTGCTCGGCGTTCGTTAAACACGCGAATCTCGCGGGAATGGATGATGGTGAGCTAGTGAGGCTTAAATATGCGACGGACGCCCTGCTGCATTGTGCGGAACAGCTTCGCAAAGGAGGCAACCAGTGAGTGTAACGGTTGAAAAGATTGATGTGTTGTCATTCGTTATAACCGGTGCAGAGAGACTAGATCCGGTTCGAGTGATGATTGAAAACTATGAACCTGGAAAGGGAAGAATCACCATCACCTGCTACGGAAAAGCGTGGACTGCGGCTTGGTTTGCTATGGGCGGTGATGATGTGCAGACGTTCATTAAGCGAGTCAGCAACGACTATCTAATCGACAATTTCGACCCTCAACTGCGAAGCACGGTCGACGATGACAACGATGCAAATCTGCTTTTCGTGAAGTCAGAAATCATAAAGTTACGAAGAGAGAGAGAAATCGACGCCGTACTGGCTCGCGAAATGTGGTACGAGGCGGAAAACGCCGATGACGTAAAAGAAAGCTGCTGCTGTTTCGGCGTCGGTAACAAACTACTGAATCTCTTTGGTGATGAGCCGTGGTATGCCAACTGGCCAACGATACCAAACCCGAAATACCAGTATCTGGAACGCGTACTTAATGCAGTGAGAGACGGTCTTAAGCAAATAGAGAAGGTGGAACCATGACTGTATGTCTTATTGATAAACGTCGACGTGGGCAACAAATACCATCTGTTGAAATGCCGAATCACACATGGTTTTGCGTACTTGATATCGATGGCATGGATAAGTTTGTTGACACTCGTCATTACTGCGATACCGCAACAGCTACTCCGGCGAAAGCAAAGAAAATGGCTGCTCTGATAGAAAACTGGACTCCACCTGATGGTTGGTGCAATGGGAATGATCGGGATTGGCATGAAAAAATGAAGGGCTATATCTGCGATTTTTTACGTAAATGCAACGGATTCAGGGTGATGTGACATGAGCAAGATTGACTATCAGGCACTGCGTGCCAAGGCAGAAAAAGCAACGTGTGGTGTATGGTCGCTCGAATATGGAGAGAGCCGATTTGATGGTGATGATGCGCTAATTCATCGTGAAGTTGCTGGATATATTCCTATTTGCAGAATTGAAGGAGCGCATCCAGAAAGCGGTTTCGATGAAGATTTCCAAATGGAACAGCAGGCCAATGCTGAATTCATCGCCGCAGCCAGTCCATCTACCGTGCTGGCACTGCTGGATGAACGGGAAAGAAACCAGCAATACATCAAACACCGTGACCAGGAGAACGAGGATATTGCGCTAACGGTAGGGAAGCTGCGTGTTGAGCTTGAGGAAGCAAAATCAAAACTCAACGAGCAACGCGAGTATTACGAAGGTGTTATCTCGGATGGAAGTAAGCGTATTGCTGAACTGGAGAAAAGCGAAGAGCAACTCATTAACGAGCGTGACCATGCTGAGTCTGCTTTAGCTGATATGTATTTTGCAGCAACCGGGGATAGGCCTGAGTGGAGTAACTGGTTCGGTTTTTCAGATGCAGTAGATGCCGTAGTTGACAGAATTGCTGATTTAGAAGCTAAACAGCCATCGCCAGTAGTACCTGAAGGACTGATTAAAGCGGTGCGTTTTTATGAGCAGGTAAAACGTGAGAACCCGCCAGTCGAAACCGGAGCATGGAAAGACGCTGTTGACTGGGTGCTCAAAGAGGCTTGCCAGGCTGTAAACATTGGCATCAAAGGAGAGTGATATGGCGTTAACACACCGCGAACTCTGTCAGATTGCGTACAAGTTCCTTAAGCGCAACGGGTTCAAGGTTTGTTTTCATGACCGCTTTATAGCTGTAACCAGTACCGGAGAACAGCCAGATGCTATGGGATTCAGAAATTCAGCATCATGCCTGATAGAGGCGAAGTGTTCTCGTGCTGACTTGTTGGCAGATAGAAAAAAGCGTTTTCGTAAAAATCCGTCTCTTGGAATGGGCGACTGGCGATTCTTTATTAGTGAGCCAGGAATTATTTCAATTGAGGATTTACCACCTGGCTGGGGATTACTTCACGTTGTTAACGGAAGAGTACGGAAAGTACATGGGTGGCCCAAGGGTAATTGCTGTTGGGGTAATCCTGACGATAAGCCATTTACTGGAAATAAGCAGGTTGAATGCGATTACATGTTATCTGCATTAAGGCGCATGGAGTTGAGAGGGCACCTTAATGAAATATATGACGGTGTAATTGTTAATAAGAAAGAAGGAAACGCAGCATGATCACTATTACCAAAGAACGCCTGCTGACAATCCAGCAGTGGCGCGAAACATACGGACCTGGTAGCAACGTTGTACTGCCAGCAGAAGAAGCGGAAGAACTGGCACGAATTGCTCTGGCATCGCTGGAGCAGAATGCACTATCTGGCAACTCTCGGCTTATTCCTGGTGAAGTGTTGTCCGCAATCCGGGAGGTTGCCAAGATTCGTGCCGATTTCGATGATTTTGACGGTGACAGGCGAGGTATCGGTGATTGTCTGGATGAGGCCGAGCAAGAGCTTATCGTTACCATTAACAAATATGCCAGTCAGTTGGCAGCAGAACCGATAGCGACTAATGACGTTCGAGAGCAGCAGACAGCCGTTCCGCCAGTTCCGGAAATACAGGATGATGTCGCGCAAGCAATTGAAAATCTCAAGCAGAAGTTAGTGGAATGCAATCGCTATAACTACTGCGCAGATGCAGTTAAAGGCGTAGAGGATGCCTGCCACGCTGCCATGCTTCATAGTGCCGAACCTGCAAGTAATCATGAAGAGTTGCCGCTTGATTATCTCCAAGGTCAAAAAGATGGTCTTGAATGGGCTGCGCAGCTTGCAGAAGCAAATCACCCACAAACTGGCGACTGGCTTTACGATGACCCGCTGGAGGTGGCTAAAGCTATCAGAAAAGGTCCTGACATGCCCGAATTCGATGGACCAACTCCGGCAACTCCGGATGGTTGGATAAGCTGTAGTGAGCGAATGCCGAACGATAAACAGTATGTTTGGTGTTGGGGTAAGTCTTACGGCTGGACTGAGTGCGATACCTTCGAAGGGTATTACGATTGGTCGAGAAACAAATGGTGGGCAGTTACTGACGATGGGGAAGAACCGGCATCGAAAGTAACCCACTGGATGCCGCTACCAGAATCGCCGCAGGAGGTGAAGTGATGAACAAGTGCAACGCTCTGCTTTATGCCATGGTGATTGGTTTCGGCCTGGTTGCTGGTATCCGGGTTTATATTACCTGGGAGTCATTAATCAATCTGGCGTGGAGTGCGATTCGTGGCTAAATCCCCCGCAGAACGCAAAGCCGCGCAGCGCGCTCGGCAGTCCGCCGCCGGTGAGCGCAAAATTGAACTGGTGCTGGATAAGCAGGAGCAGGAAATGCTGGCGCGGAACTGCGCCGCCCGGCGCCCTGGTCGCGATCCCTATGAAATGGCCGAGTACATCGCGCTGCTGATCCGCCAGGATGATGCACGTGTGCGCGGGCGTATAAAATCGATCAGCAGAAACTTTGCGGTAAGTGCGGCGAGAGAGTTCCCGTTAATTCATGCCCGTGTAATGGTGACTCGCAATGCTGGGTGACTAAAGGCTGGCATGAAACGAAATTAATAGTGTGACATGTCACGAGTAGATTATGCATGATGAATTTGATGGGTTTTGAATACTGCCGCCAACTATGGCGGCTTTATTTTGCATGGTACTATTACCACAACGGTAACAATTACCATGGTGGTTATGATGCCTGCTGAACCTAAAACCTATAAACGCAAATCAACGCAATTTAAGCCACTAACCGCAATGCAGGAGGCTTATTGCCAGTCATACATCAAAACGCCTGAAAACCAGACTCAGGCAGCGATTAACGCAGGATTCTCCCCAAATACAGCGGCAGTTAAAGCCAGTGTCATGATGCGCGATGAACGCATTCAAAAACGGATTGCCGAGTTGATGGAGGAGCGCAACAAACGAATGCGCGTCAGTGCCGATTACGTTCTCATGCGCCTGGTGGAGATCGACCAGATGGACGTGATTGATATCCTCAATGACGATGGGAGCCTTAAGCCAATCCGCGAGTGGCCGAAAATCTGGCGCACTACGCTTAGTGGCTTTGATCTGTCATCGACCATCATGAACATGAACGAGGATTCGATAGAGACAATTCTCAAAAAAATTAAATGGCCTGACAAGGTGAAGAACCTCGAACTGATTGGTAAGCACGTCGACGTCAATGCATTCAAAGAACGCCTGGATGTTAATGTGAATGTGACAATTGCTGATCGCATAGCGGCAGCCAGGAAGCGACTCAAAGAACGTCAGGATGGTAATCAGTGACAGATACAGCGTTATCTCCTGAAGAGCAGTTGATCGAGGATATTGCAGGGTTCACTCACGATCCGCTTGGCTATGCCCTCTATGCGTTCCCGTGGGGGGAAGAGGGGACTGAACTGGCACATGCTACCGGCCCACGTCAGTGGCAGGCTGATGCGTTCCGAGAGATACGTGATCACCTGCAGAATCCAGAGACGCGCTATCAGCCGCTTATGCTGGCACGCGCTTCTGGTCACGGTATTGGTAAATCCGCATTCATCTCAATGCTGATCAACTGGGGCATGTCCACTTGCGAGGATTGTAAGGTCGTGGTGACCGCCAACACCGACAACCAGCTACGAACGAAGACCTGGCCGGAAATTATCAAGTGGTCGAACCTTGCTATCACGAAAGACTGGTTTACCTGTACCGCTACTGCGATGTACAGCAATGATCCTGGGCACGACAAGCGGTGGCGAGCTGACGCAATCCCCTGGTCTGAGCACAACACTGAGGCATTCGCCGGACTACACAACGAGCGCAAACGCATCATCGTGGTATTCGATGAAGCGTCGAACATTGCGGATCTGGTGTGGGAAGTTGCTGAGGGTGCGCTTACGGACGAAGACACTGAGATTATCTGGGTGGCGTTCGGAAACCCTACACGTAATACCGGGCGTTTTCGCGAATGTTTCCGCAAATACAAACACCGCTGGAAAACTGCGCAGATTGACAGCCGGACGGTGGAAGGTACTAACAAACAGCAGTTGCAGAAATGGGTTGATGACTACGGGGAAGACAGCGACTTCGTTAAAATCCGTGTGCGCGGCATATTCCCTGATGCATCTGAATTGCAGTTTATCCCTACCGGTCTTACTGATGAGGCAATGAAACGGGTGGTAACCGCTGCGCAGGTTGCACATGCTCCGGTGATAATCGGCGTTGACCCGGCATACTCCGGAGTTGATGACGCTGTGATATACCTGCGGCAGGGGCTGCACAGTAAGGTGCTGTGGACTGGCAACAAGACCACTGACGATCTGATAATGGCGAAGCGTATCGCTGACTTTGAAGACCAGTACCAGGCTGACGCAGTGTTCATCGACTTCGGTTACGGAACTGGTCTGAAGTCAATCGGTGACGGCTGGGGTCGTACATGGCAACTTGTTCCGTTCGGTGGCGCGTCTACTGACCCGCAGATGCTCAACAAGCGTGGGGAGATGTTCAACTCATGCAAGACATGGCTGAGGCTGGGCGGGATGCTGGATGACCAGGAAACAGCAGACGACCTGTCGACGGCAGAGTACAAAGTTCGCGTGGACGGTAAAATCGTTATCGAACCGAAGGAAGATATCAAAGAGCGACTTGGGCGTTCGCCGGGTAAAGGTGATGCGCTGCTGCTAACGTTCGCCTTCCCGGTAGCCAAGAAAACTAATGACCCACGGCAGCAGCAGGGGAAAGCTATTACTGAGTACGATCCGTTTTCATAAAGTTTTAAGCAGCATTGTCTGTGTTGCGATTGTTCCTTGAGTTAAACTTATTTGCAATTCTGGTATTGGATTTTATTTTTTCTTCTGCAAGTTCTTTTTCAAGCGCCATTATTTTTTCAATAAGGGAATCTCTTTCCTGCAAAAAAGAATTCAAAGACTCTTGGTGCTTGATTAAATCATTTTTATAGAATTGAATCTCAGACTCAAACTCAACCTTAACTCTGTCGTATGTAATGTCCCTTTGTGCCTCAAGCTTACGCAATTCTATGGCGTTTTTAACATCCCTGAGGCTTTTGTTGTGTTTGAAGTTATCGATGTTCTGTAGTGGAATTTTTTGAAACATCACCACTATATTGTTAAACCATGGAACTATTACACACAGCGCGAATGCACATAAAGCTGGATATAAGAGTGAGTGGTACGCATCACTATGGGAAGATATATAATTTATTTTTTCTTCAATTCCTGACTTACTGAAGAATAAAAATAATAGTGGATTCCAGTTAAAAGAACACCACGAAAACACAAATGCCCCAAGTGCTGGGTTGCGGACTCTCTCTGACGCTGTGCTAATAGCCGATGATGCGATCTCTTTAAATTGCTCGAACATGTCTAAACCAGATGTTAAATGTTTTTGTTATCTTACCTTCAAGGTAACGTTCAGTCACCAGGCAAAAAAATGCCCGGCGAACCGGGCGAACTGGAAGCAATGAGTTATGCCTTCCGTGGCTGTACTGGTTTACAGCATGAAGTCATCGCAATGGCGTCCTGCTGTAAAAAGGGCGGTGATAGTCCTTCAAGGGAAACAGTCACCGCCAATCCCCTGGAACTTCTGGCATCACGGTCCTTAGGCGTGATTCTGGCGTGGCATGCAGGATTCGAACCTGCGACCAACCGCTTAGAAGGCGGTTGCTCTGTCCAACTGAGCTAATGCCACAACGCTGAGAGCACTGGTTTGGCTCGATATCAGGTAGGGTGGAACAGCCCGCTAATATCCAATGCTCTCATCGTTGTACCCTCGTCTCTTCCGAGGCGTCACACCGAATCGCCGGGATGGTGAATCCCCGTGCGCGGAATAAAACCGCTCGACTTGCACATTCCGGCTACCTGGTTCGTTTGCCCGAGCAAGGGAGGGTGCCCCTTAAACGTATCCAGACCGCTATCGTCGCATGTGCCATACGCCGTACTGCTCAAAATAAAAGCTCACTCCACCTGTTCAATTTAACGACAAGCCAGTCAGGTTAGTAACCGGAATGAACTCTTTGGTTACCTTAAAGGTAATAATTCGTGCATTAAATGTCAACTGTCTACGATAAATAAATCATATGTGGTTAAATTGGTAATAATTTAATTGCGTACGGAGTCATTGATATGTGCATGGGTAGCTCACCATCAGTGCCTGCAACACCAGAAGTTCAGGCAGCACCACAGGAGCAGGATGCCGCCGTTGTTGATGCCCGCGACGAAGAAACTCGTCGCCGTCGCGCTGCTGCTGGTCGTAGTTCTACGCTGCTTACCGGTTCTCAGGGCGACACATCAACCGCTAATACCAGCGGTAAAACGCTGCTTGGTCAGTAACCGGAGTCATTGAAATGGCGGAAACAACTAAAGAGCGATTGAACAAACAGTTCGCACAACTTGAAAGCGAGCGTCAATCGTTCGAGCCGCACTGGCGCGAGTTGAGTGATTACATCAACCCGCGTGGTTCCCGCTTTCTGACTTCTGAGGTCAACCGTAACGATCGACGCAATACACGTATTATTGATTCGACCGGGACTATGGCGGCGCGCACTCTCGCCAGCGGCATGATGTCAGGCATCACAAGCCCCGCGCGTCCGTGGTTTCGCCTGGCTACGCCAGATCCTGAAATGATGGATTATGGCCCTGTTAAGTTGTGGCTTGAGGCGGTGCAGAACCGCATGAACGATATGTTCAATAAGTCGAATCTCTATCAGTCTCTGCCGCAGTTATACGGAAGCCTCGGCACATACAGCACTGGTGCAATGGCAGTGCTGGAGGATGACGAGGACATCATTCGCACAATGCCATTCCCGATAGGCAGTTACTACCTGGCTAACTCACCTCGTGGCAGTGTGGACACCTGTTTTCGCAAGTTCTCTATGACTGTTCGTCAGCTTGTTCAGGAGTTCGGGCTAAATAACGTCAGCGAATCCGTAAAAAGCATGTGGGAAAGCGGCACCTACGAGAAGTGGATTGAAGTGATGCATTCGGTTTACCCGAACATTGACCGCGATGCATCGAAGCTGGATAGCAAGAACAAGCCATTCAAATCGGTTTATTACGAGGTTGGTGGCGATAACGACAAGTTGTTGCGCGAGTCCGGATTCGATGAGTTTCCAATTATGGCTCCGCGCTGGGAAGTTAACGGCGAAGATGTTTATGGATCATCATGCCCGGGTATGCTGGCGCTTGGACCTGTTAAGGCATTGCAGCTTCTCCAGAAGCGCAAGTCGCAGTTGATTGATAAAGCCACCAATCCGCCGATGGTTGCTCCGACTTCCCTCAAGAATCAGCGCGCCTCCCTTCTTCCTGGCGACATCACGTATATCGATCAGATTACTGGTCAGGATGGCTTCAGGCCTGCTTATCTGGTTAACCCCAGTACAGCAGATTTGGTGGCAGACATTCAGGACACTCGTCAAATCATTAACAGCGCCTACTTCGTCGATCTGTTCATGATGTTGCAGAACATCAATACCCGCTCAATGCCTGTTGAAGCGGTGATCGAAATGAAAGAAGAAAAGCTTCTGATGTTGGGGCCGGTTCTGGAGCGTCTGAACGACGAATGTCTTAATCCTCTCATTGACCGCGCTTTCTCGATGATGGTGCGTAAAAACATGCTGCCGCCACCGCCTGACGCGATGGAAGGTATGCCCCTGAAGGTCGAATACATTTCTGTCATGGCTCAGGCGCAGAAGTCTATCGGCCTGTCCAGTCTGGCGTCCACGGTTAACTTCATTGGTCAACTTGCGCAAGCGAAACCAGAAGCTTTCGACAAACTCAACGTTGATCAGGCGATCGATGCATTCGCTGATATGTCCGGAGTGTCTCCAACCGTCATTGTTCCGCAGGAACAGGTTGAGCAGGCTCGCCAGCAACGGGCACAGCAACAACAGCAGCAACAAATGATGGCGATGGGGATGGCGGCGGCACAGGGTGCCAAGACGCTAAGCGAAGCTAAAACTTCGGATCCGAGTGTTTTGTCAGCTATGGCGAATGCAGTTAGTGGTCAGGGTGGGCAATCACAATGACAGATTACGAAGACGATCAACTGAAAGAAGAAAACGCCCGTAAGCAACGTGACATGGCACAGCGTGAAATTGATGACATTCGCTTTGTCATGAGCAGTGAACAGGGGCGTCGCGTTGTCTGGTCTGTGCTGGAGAAAGGCCGGGTGTTTTCCGCTATCTCACCGATGGACGCTATGGCAATGGCATTTAATGAGGGGCAACGCAATCTGGCGCTGGAACTGTTTCAGCGCGTTATGGCGCATTGCCCTGAACAGTATTTGAAGATGGCCAAAGAGGCCAGTGAACAGGAGTGATCATGAATTTATTTGAGCGTTTGCTGTATCGCCGTCTTTGCAATGAGCAACCAGTCGATGGTGGAGCAGCTCCGGCTGCGTCAGAACCGTCAGCGCCTGCAGGTGATAACCCTGCTCCAGTTGGTGATCCATCACAACAGGAAGGTGATAAGCCACAACCTGTTGCTGATGGCGATAAACCTGCTGATGACAAAAAGCCTGAAAACGATAAGCAGGATGAAAAAAAGGACGGCGATAAACCAGAGGGTGCGCCTGAGAAGTACGAGTTTCAGGCTGCCGAAGGCGTAGAGCTGGATACAGAAGCGTTGAAGGAGTTCGAGCCGGTGGCGCGAGAACTTAACCTGACCAACGAGCAAGCGCAAAAGCTGGTTGATGCTTATCCGAAAATTCTGGCAGGTGTTCAGCAGCGCCAGGCAGAAGCCTGGCAGAAAACAACCGAGCAGTGGGCTGCGGATGTAAAAGCTGACAAAGAAATCGGTGGCGACAAGTTGATTTCTAACCTTAGCGCCGCACAGCGTGCGCTTGACCAGTTCGGGACACCTGAACTCAAAGAATATCTGAACACCACCGGGCTGGGTAATCACCCTGATCTGGTCAAAACGTTCGTGAAAATCGGAAAGGCTATGTCTGAAGATGGCATGGTCACCGGTGGTAATGAAGGCCAGCGTAGTGCGGCCGAAGTGCTCTATGGCAAATAAGAGAGGAGATAACAATGTCTGTTAAAGGCTTAACTGCGCTAACGCTGGCTGACTGGGGTAAGCGCGTCGATCCAAATGGGAAAGTCGATAAGATTATCGAGCTTCTCAATCAAACTAACCCAATTCTTCAGGATATGCCTTTTGTTGAAGGAAACCTTCCTACCGGACACCGAACCACCATTCGTTCTGGTTTACCTTCTGCTACCTGGCGTTTGCTGAACTATGGCGTACAGCCAAGCAAATCAACCACAGTGCAGGTCACCGATTCCATTGGCATGCTGGAAACCTATGCTGAAGTCGATAAGTCTCTGGCTGATCTGAACGGTAATACTGCCGAATTCCGTCTGTCTGAAGACCGAGCATTTATTGAAGCGATGAATCAGGCGATGGCGCAGACACTGTTTTACGGTGATTCCAGCGTTAACCCTCAGCAGTTTATGGGACTGTCCTCCCGCTATTCCAGCCTGTCTGCGGGTAATGCTCAGAACATCATTGATGCTGGTGGCACGGGTACAGATAACACTTCAATCTGGTTAGTGGTGTGGGGCGAAAACACCGTGCATGGCATCTTCCCGAAAGGACAGAAGGCTGGCATTCAGATGGAAGATAAAGGCCAGGTGACACTGGAAGATGCTAAAGGCGGCAAGTACGAAGGTTATCGTACCCATTATAAGTGGGACAACGGGCTGACATTACGTGACTGGCGCTATGTAGTTCGTATCGCAAACATTGATGTCAGTAATCTTGACGCTCCTTCTACTGCCGCGAATATCGCAAAACTGATGATTCGTGCCCTTCATCGAATCCCAAATCGTGGGATGGGACGTCCTGTTTTCTACATGAACAGAACCATTAACGAAGTGCTTGACCTGCAATCTCTGGAGAAGAGTTCTCTGGCGATCAGCGTGAAAGAGACAGAAGGCGAATGGTGGACAGCACTTCGTGGTGTGCCGATTCGTGAAACTGACGCACTTCTGGAAACAGAAGCCCGCGTGGTGTAACGCCTGTTATTAACCTGTGGGCCGCAACAGGCCCACTAATGGAGAAAGAAGATGATCACCGACAAACTGTTGATGTTCTCCGAAGCACAGGCGGTAACTGATACCGCGGCTTCTACTGACGTAATCGATCTCGGTCCAATTGACGGAAACCGTCGCGATATCGGTGTGGGTTACCCGCTTGAGTTTTGGGTGCTGGTTAACGAAGCCGCCACGGCAAGTGGTGAGGCAACTGTAAACATCCAGTTGCAGACGAGTGAGAATAACAGCTCATGGTCCACTATTTATGATAGTGGCGCACTGGCAAAGGCCACCCTGACAGCAGGTAAGCGAGTTGTTTCTGCAAAGGTGCCTGCCGGTGTTCAGCGATATCTGCGTGTTAACTACTCCGTCGCAACTGGCCCACTAACGGCTGGCAAATTCACTGCGGGTATCAATCTTGATGTTGATGCCAATACGCCGTATCCGATCCGCTCAAAAGTAACTGGTTAAGGTGATATTGATGTCAGGTGAGAAACCAAGATACCGCGTTCTGCGCCTCTCTCATATCCATAACACTCTGTGGCCGGAGGGGGCAGAAATCGAATACGAAGGTGAGCCTGGTAGCGCACTGGAACCTGTTAACGATGCAGCCAGACAGGCAAAAGCAAAAGTTGCAGGAAAGGTGTCAATGGCAGCAACCAGCACCAAAATCATCAACGATGTGTCAGATGATGGTGAACTGGATAAGCTCCGTGAAGAGTACGAATTGCTCTTTAACGAGAAGCCACACCATAACGCCAAAGCCGAAACGCTCCGCGAGAAGATCGCAGATAAGCGTAAAGAACTGGGCGTGTAAGCCTCGCGAATCAGACAAGGGGCTTCGGCCCCTTTATTGCAGGAGTATAGAAACTTATGGCCTCTGTAGTAGAGATCTGCAATCGTGCGCTGTCCAATATTGGCAACAGCCGCAGTATTAACAGCCTGACGGAAGCCAGCAAGGAAGCGGGGGAATGTTCGCTGCACTTTGAGGCCTGCCGTGATGCTGTGCTTTCTGATTTTGACTGGAACTTTGCTACCAAACGCGTGGCGCTTGCAGATACGAGCAATCCACCGCCTGACTGGGAATATGCGTACCAGTACCCGTCCGATTGTCTGCGCATTACTGAAATTATGCTTCCTGGTGTACGCAATCCAACAGCAGCAATGCGCGTTCAGTACGAAGTTGGTGCAGACACCAACGGAACAGGAAAGTTGATCTACACAGACCAGCCGCAGGCATGGCTCAAGTATGTATCTCGCGTTTCAGATGTGAACATGTTTGATGCCATTTTTATGGAGGCGTTGGCCTGGCGTCTTGCGGCAGCCATTAACATGGCGCTGACTGGGAATGCAGACCTCGGTACGTTTGCCCTCAATATGTACAATCGCGTGATTCTTAGTGCTGGCTCGCATAGCCAGAATGAATCACAGGAACCACAGCCACCGGTTGACGAGTTTACCATTGCGAGGTTGTCCTGATGGCTATCAGTTGGATCCAGCCCAGCTTTGCCGGTGGTGAGATTGGACCGTCGTTGTACGGACGTATCGACATGGCGAAGTACCAGGTGGCATTGCGCAAGTGCGATAACTTTATCGTGCGGCAGTATGGCGGCGTTGAGAATCGACCAGGTACGCGTTTTGTCGGTGCCGCAAAATACCCAAATCGGAAATGCCGCCTGATCCCGTTCCAGTTCTCGACGGTTCAGACCTATGCTCTGGAGTTCGGACACCAGTACATGCGCGTTATCAAAGATGGTGCGTTGGTGCTGAACAGCAGCAATGTTATTTATGAAATTGCCACGCCATATACTGAAGCCGATCTGTTCCGAATTAAATTCACGCAAAGCGCCGACGTGCTTACGCTGGTTCACCCGGCATACCCGCCGAAAGAGTTGCGCCGCTACGCGCATGACAACTGGCAACTGGTTGATGTGGTAACGAAGAACGGGCCATTTGAAGATATCAATATTGACGAGTCAGTGACGGTTTATGCCAGCGCCAGCACCGGGACAATTACGTTAACGGCAAGCGCCTCTATTTTTGGCGCGGAGCAGGTAGGCAAATTGTTCTATCTGGAACAGCCTGCAGTGGATTCAGTGCCGGTATGGGAAACCAGTAAGAGTACGTCGATTGGCGATATTCGCCGTGCAGACAGTAATTACTATCGCGCCGTTACAGCAGGCAAAACAGGCACTTTGCGCCCTTCGCATACAGAAGGCACATCATGGGATGGCTGGGGCGGCTCCGGTGATGATGATACTGGCATTGAGTGGGAGTATCTGCACAGTGGTTTTGGCATTGCCCGTATCACTGCTGTAAACGGCACTACTGCAACTGCCGAGGTGATTTCCTATATCCCTTCGCAGGTCGTTGGCGAGGATAATGCCAGCTATAAATGGGCTAAATATGCCTGGAACAGTGTTAATGGTTATCCTGGCACTGTTGTTTATTATCAACAACGTCTTTACTTCGCCGCATCGACTGCGTTCCCTCAGACTATCTGGGCCAGCCGTACCGGGGATTATAAGGATTTTGGCAAAAGCAATCCTACGCAGGATGACGACAGAATTATCTACACCTATGCCGGGCGTCAGGTTAATGAGATCCGCCACCTGATTGATGTTGGTTCGCTGGTGGCGCTGACTTCCGGAGGTGAGTACGTCATCACCGGCGACCAGAACAAAGTGTTAACCCCATCATCATTTGCATTCAGCTCTCAGGGATCAAATGGCTCAAGCAACGTCCCACCAATTGCTGTGGCGAATATTGCTCTGTTCGTCCAGGAGAAAGGCAGTGTTGTCCGTGATCTGGCCTACTCATTCGATGTTGACGGCTATCAGGGGAACGACCTTACTATCCTTGCCAATCATCTTTTTCAGAAGCACAGCATTGTTGACTGGTGCTTCTCTATTGTCCCTTACTCCAGCGCCTTCTGCATTCGTGATGACGGTAAATTACTGGTGATGACCTATTTGCGTGATCAACAGGTTTTTGCATGGGCACCACAGTCCAGTACCGGAAAATATGAAAGCACATGCAGTATCAGCGAAGGCAATGAAGATGCGGTGTATTTCGTCATTAACCGAACCGTTAACGGGCAAACAGTGAGATACATCGAGCGACTGTCCAGCCGTTTATTTACCAGCGATGAAGATGCTTTCTTTGTTGATTCTGGCCTTAGCTATGATGGAAGAAATACGTCTGACAGAACGATGACCATCACTGGTGGTTCTGGTGAATGGGATTACCGTGCGGAATATACAATCAGTGTTTCTGGTGGTGCGTACTTCACCAGTAGTGATGTCGGCGCGCAACTACAGTTCCCTTATACCGGAACTGATCCTGATACTGGCGATGAAGTGTCAAAAGAATTACGTTGCGACATTATTTCTGTAACCAGCAATACCGCAGTAGTGGTTCGTGCTAACAGGAACGTCCCGCCATCCCTCAGGAATGTGGCCACCACGAACTGGCAGATGGCGCGCCGGACATTTGGCGGCTTGTCTCATCTTGAAGGCCAGACCGTAAACATCCTCTCTGATGCGAACGTGGAACCACAAAAAGTGGTTTCCGGAGGTGCCGTCACGCTGGAATCACCGGGGGCTGTTGTGCACATCGGCCTGCCAATAACTGCTGAATTCGAAACACTGGATATCAACATTAACGGACAGGAAACGCTGCTGGACAAAAAACAGGTGATCCCGTCCGTTACTCTGGTTGTGAATGCCAGTCGCGGCATCTGGGCGACTACGCCCGGCGGTAAATGGTACGAATATCCACAGCGTGAATTCGAGTTCTACGATGATCCTGTTGATGATGCTACCGGAAAAGTAGAAGTGAAGCTGGACAGTAACTGGGGCAAAAACGGGCGTGTAAAAATCCGTCAGCTTGACCCGTTGCCGCTGTCTGTTCTTGCCGTTATTCCTCGCCTTACTGTTGGGGGATTCTGATGGTCGATGTTCAAATTATTCCCGCTACCGAAGAGCATCTTCAGATGATTTTGCCGGATGTTCGTCAGGCTGATATTGACGAACTGTATGCGGTATCGCTGATGACTACCGAAGATGCGCTGCGTGTTGGTCTGCGCACTGCGACTATGGCCTGGTCAGGATTTGCGAACGGAGAACTGGTAACCATGTTTGGCGTATCTCCGGCGTCAATGATCGGTGGCAATGGTACGCCCTGGCTGGTAGGAACCAGCCGTATTGAAAAATATCAGAAGACATTTCTGCGCCACTGCCGCCCTGTATTGCAGCAGATGCTGGCAGTTTATCCGCGCCTGGAAAACTACGTCGACGAGCGAAACCATGTTGCCAAAGCATGGCTGCACTGGCTTGGATTCAGGCTTGAAGAAGCCGCGCCTTATGGTGCTCTTGGTCTTAATTTCCACAGATTTCACATGGAGAGAAAATAATGTGCGATCCGGTTATTGCTGGTGGCGCAATGCTCGCCATGAGTGGCATTCAGGCATACACCCAGTACCAACAGGGAAAGTATGCCTCGAAGGTTGCAGAAGCGAACGCAGATATAGCCACAGCTCAGGCAAATGATGCAATAAACAGAGGTAACGCTGAAGCTGAGCAACGACGCAGAGAGACCCGACAGCGGCTTGGTACACAGGCGGCGACAATGGGGGCTACCGGCGCTGATTTATCTACAGGTAACGCGCTGGATATATTTGGCGACACTGCCCAGTTTGGCGCTCTTGATTCGCTGACGACGGTGAATAACGCGCAACGCGAGGCTTACGGTTATCAGGTTCAGGCTGCCAACTATAAAGCAGAAGCCAGTTCAGCCCGTAAACAGGGGAATGTAGGAGCAGCAACAACATTGCTCACTGCGCCTCTGAAGGCATACGGTGCGTACCAGATGTTTGGTGGGACGTGGAGTCCGTTCTCTAAAGGAAGTACATCTAGTGGTGGGACGCCAATGTTATCTAACTCAGGTTTTATGAATTCTGACTCCCGATTCAAAATAGGAGGTTACTGATGCCTGTTGTTCCTACTACATCCGGACGTCAGGTGCAAAGTCGTGGTGTGCAAACCGGTGGTTTTCAGATCTTCGATGTTCCTCAAGCAGATCAGGTGCTGGCGAATGTCGCAGATCAGTATGCGGTGGCATATGGTGAAGCCAGGCAGAAAGCGAATGTTGCTATGGCCCAGGAGGCGTTACTGCAATTTAACCAATTTGCAGATGACCAGATTAACAACCCTGAAAGTGGGCTGATTTCTAAACAGGGTAAAAACGCTCTTGGTCAGAGTGACGCTGTTATGAAAAATATGCAGGAAAGGGCTCAGGCATTATTAGGCTCAATTCCTGAAAGTGAGGAAAGGAATAAATTATCCTTTCAACTCCAGCAGTCTATGCAGTCTTATTACAATCAGGCACGTCGATATGAAGTTGGGCAGTTTCAGCAATTCCAAGATCAAACGTATTTGTCAGGAAATGCATTGGCTGTCACTCAGTCTGCGGGGCTATATAGCGATAACCAAGCATTTGTCGATTTAGCCAAGCAGCGATTTGAATCTATTGATCAATACGCTGATGCGCATGGGCTTCCTGATGAGTGGCGTGTTCAGCAGAAAACTCAGCTCAAGGAACAAATGGGGCAGCAAGCATGGATAGGAAATATCGCTCAAAAATACAACGAGTTTCTTCAGGTTAATGGAGAGCCAGGGGATCTTGATGGTGTGAGTCGTGCAATATCACATGGTAATTCATTGGATGCTCGTGGTTTACGTAATAATAACCCTGGTAATATTGAAGCGAGCAAATCTAACCCGTGGGAAGGTCAGATCGGTAGCGATGGACGTTTTGCAACGTTTGCTACCCCTGAGCATGGAATCCGCGCGTTGGGTAAAAATATGTTGTCTTACCAGCGTCAAGGCTATGACACCGTTAGCGAGATTGTTAATCGCTATGCTCCGGCTAGTGATGGTAATAATACTGATGCTTATATTAGGGCATTGTGTGGTGAGCTTGGTGTTGGGGAGAATGATCAGCTTGATATCTCTAACCCAAAGACACTAGCTGCTTTATGTGCTGGGATTATTAAACACGAAAATGGCAGTATGCCTTATAGCACCGAACAGCTTGAAACTGGTATCTCGGCAGCCCTTGGTCTAACTAACCTTGATTCACCTAAGCGTTATACAGGCAATGCGGCATTTGATGCTATGAGCCCTCAAATGCAAATACAGGCATTGAGGCAGGCTAATGAGCTGAGAAATCAGTACCGCCAGCAGTATGCGGACCAGCTTAGCACCGTAGTTAAAGATGCATATTCAGCCCTTGATGAAGGATTGAAACCTGAGAAGTTACCTTCTGAGGACGATTTTATCCGGGCCAATGGTCCGCGCATTGGCGCTATGAAGTGGAAGGATATGCAGGCGCAGATACAATATGGAGGTGTCATTGGTGCCGCTAAAGACCTCACTCCAGAAGGACGACAAGACATTCTTGAACGTTTACGTCCACAGGATCCAAACGCTCCTGGATTTGCAGCTAACCAGCAACGCTGGGAGAAAATGCAGGCCAAATTTAAAGAGATGGATAGGGAGTGGGAGATTCAGCAGGGAAGAAACAGGTTCGTGTCTTCAATGCAAAATAACTTCCCGCTGGACCCGAACGACAAAAACAATCAGGCAGCGGTAGACCGTTATTTCGCGCAGGATATCGCGCCTTCGTTTTCCATATCTGATCCGCAGAGCATCAATACACTGGTCACCGTCACAACTAAAAGCGGCATGATACCAACTCAGGTTAAAACAATGCTTAACAGTGGAGCAACATCAAGAGATCCTGCGCTGGTTGTCCCGATGGCAAAATTCTACGGTCAGTTATTCGATAATAATCCGGCGGCAGCGGCAACACTTGATAAAAGTACGATGGCATTTTACGGCAAGGTTTACGATTATTCCCGCGCTGGCGTGCCGGAGGATAAGGCTGTTGATATGGCTTACAGCCAGGTGTTCCAACAGGATGACCGAATGAAACAGATGCTTTCCACTGCCATGCGAGACAAAAAATATGTCGCGGCGAGGGCAACTGCTGCACAAAATAACGCCAGCAGTCTGACTTCCTTTGGTTCGTGGTCTCCGGATATTACCGATCCAGGAAAATCAAATGCGGCCTATCAGCGAGATTACCAGACAATTTACGATGCTAACTTTGTACAGACAGGTGGCGATGCAGAACAGGCTGAGAAAATGACCAATGCCATGATCAGAACCACCTGGGGAGTTTCTACGGTTAATGGCAAAGCAGAGGTTATGAAGTATGCACCTGAGGCATTGTACGGAGTAAATAATGGTGCTGGTAACTGGATACAGGGGCAGTGGGAGCAGGAAAAACGCGAGCTTAAATCAAAATCCTTTGGCGGTCCTCGCAGTGATACGGACTTAATACTTGTTTCTGATGGCCTTACGGCAAGGGATAGGAGTTATGCTGTTATGGTTTTACAGCCTGACGCAAACGGAGCGATAGAACCGAGAAATTATATTGGAGAAAATGGTCTCCCTGTTCGTTTCAAGCCGGATCAGCTGACATCTCCAATGTACAGGCAAACCATTAAGTTCCAGCAACAGCGTGTTGATGAGGCTAGAGTGCGGAGAGAAGGCAATCCGCTGCCGCAGTTCAGCAATAAAGATGGATATACTCCTCCAGATCTGACCAAACCATTCGGTTATGGTTCAGCCAATTACCTTCCGAGCAATATATACGCAGGGGGCAAATAATGCCGATATATGAACAGGATCCTAAAGAGTTGCTTGGCGAGGATATTCAGCAAATAGCAGCACCTGATGACAGTAATTTCTATATGGAAACACCTTCTTTGCTTTCTGCTGTGAACCCATTTACCAGTGATCAACGCGTTCAAAGGTCTAGACAAGCAGCATTTCGTATAGATAACACGCTGGGTAGCTTTATTGCCAGTGCTCCTTTCAGTCAGTTTGACAGGGTTGAAGGATATAACCCATTTGATAACGATGCAGCAGATATTAAAGGCTATGAAGATTTTGCAGATTCGTTTATCAACTCCGGTTCGCATGAAGAAACAATGGCAATTAAACATCGAATCGATCAGCAGAGAGCTGACATGGAATACAATTCAGGCTTGGGATTTGCTGGTACAGTCTCTTCTGTAGCAATGAGATTAGCAGATCCATTCAATGCGATTTCTATGTTTATTCCGTTCGGCGCTGTCGTTCGTGGCGGTCGTATTGCAGAAACAGCCGGACGTTTTGCTTTAGCCAATGCTGCTGGCAGTGTTGCTTCAGAGGCCGCATTGCAGGCCACTCAGGAAGCTCGCTCACCGATGGAGAGCGTATCGAACGTTGTTGTTGATGCTCTCGTTGGTGGGATCCTTGGTGCTGGTGCACAGCTACTTGCTGGACCTAGCGCGCGCGAGGCAGTGGTTAACTCAGTAGGTAATCATTTGCGAGGTATGGATTCTCCTCAAAGCATTGGTGCAGCTCAGGTTTTCAATACCACACTCGATCAGGAACAGCTTGCTGGACTTGGACTTGCTAACAAAACGTTGAGTGTCACTCCTGCTGGCCGCTTGGCGCAATCACCATCTCTTGTTTCCCGTCAGATTAACCAGCAGCTTGCCGAAAATAACTATTTCTTCGCCAAAAATGATGAGGGGTTGGCTACGTTTACGGCAGTCGAGACTAAGATTAAGCAATACGACGCCATGCTTTATAAGCAGATGGAAGCTACTCGTGATGCTTACCAGCAGTACAGCAAATCTGTCAGCGCCCGCGGCGTGAAGAGGATGAACTTTATTGATTTCAATGAAGCTGTTGGCATGGCTATGCGCCGTGGTGATCAGAGTGATATTCCTGAGGTTTCACAAGCAGCCGCCAGAATCCGCCCCATTTTTGAGACCACAAAAGCCCGTATGCAGGAATTGGGGATCCTTCCTGAGGATATCGATGTCGTGACGGCGAAGAGTTATCTTCCCCGCATTTATAAGTTCGATAAGATACTTTCCGACCGCACTGAATTCAGAGGGCGAATTGCCAACTGGATACAAGGGATTAGTGCCAAAGGTGCTGACAAAGCAGGTCAGCGAATTGAAAAGATAAATTCATTGCTAAAAACTGCAGAGGAATCAGCACCGCGCGCTGATGCTCTCGCTAGTGAAATCGCTGAAGCGGAGAAATGGTCTGGTAAAAAAATTCTACTCATGGAAGAACTGGATAAACGAAATAAGCTTATATCTCAGGAGACTGACACACAGGCGCGTCTTACAAGAATAGAAAAAGAGTTGGCCGAGACTTCATCAGAAAAACTTCAGGCAAGAATGATGAAAGAAAGCTCTGACCTTAAAACACGCCTTGATGATATAGCGCAGGCAAAGAGTGAGCTTCCTGTCTATCAGCGCCATATGGAGTTGCTGGATAATCCACGGAAATATCGTTCTGAGCTTCGCCGACTGCAAAAACGGGCAAATTCAACCACAAGGCTGAATGCAAGCCGCGAGCGAGCACTGAAGCAGATGGAGCCTCTATCCCGAGAGGAAGCAGAGGACGCTGCTGACGAGATCGTGAATAAAATAATAGGCGCACCTTCCGGGCTTGTACCAGCCGATATTATCCCAGAGAGACTCGTTGGTCGGGCTGGTTTCACTAAAAGCCGAACGCTGCTTATTCCTGATGAGCGTATAGAAGATTTTCTTGAATCAGATGTTAACTACATCATGGAAAGTTATCTCCGGCAGGTGGCACCAGAAATTGAGCTGACTGCGCAGTTTGGCCGTAAAGATATGGGGGAGCAAATCCGTCAGGTTAGTGAGGAATATACCCGGCTAATAAAAGAGGCTAAAACACCTAAACGACGTGCAGCTCTTGAGAAGCAACGGGAGGCTGATATTAGGGATATTACGGCTATGCGTGACCGACTGCTTGGTACTTACGGCGCACCTCAAGATCCACGCAGTTTCTTTGTTCGTGCCGGGCGAGTTGCTAGGAATATTAACTTCCTCCGTTTGCTTGGTGGAATGACCGTCTCCGCTGCAACTGATCTGATGCGACCGATGATGCAGCATGGCCTGAGAAAATCTCTCGGACCAATGGTAAGCATGCTTAAAAATATGGACTCAGTGAAAATTGCAACCAGGGATTTGCGAGAAATGGCAGTTGGGCTTGATTATGTCCTGTCTACGCGCACAAAGGCTATAGCGGATCTTACTGACCCCTATAGCCGGAGAAGCGCCGCTGAGCGAGGTCTGAACTGGATGACGCAGAAATTCGGTAACTGGACGCTGATGAATCAGTGGAACAGCGCACTTAAATCATGGTCTGGGATGATAGTGCAGTCGAGGATACTTGACGCGGCTCGCCAAGTTTCTGCTGGTGGCACGCTCTCCAAAAGTGAAATGCGGAAGATGGCACAGGTCGGCATCAATGAAGATGTTCTGCGCCGAATCGGGGAGCAATTCGGGAAGCACGGAGAGGATATGGACGGGCTGTTAACCGGGCATAGTCATCTGTGGGATGACCGTTTCGCTAGAGAGATTTTCCAGTCTGCAGTGCTGAAAGATGTAGACTCAGTGATTGTAACGCCTGGCGTAGGTGATACACCGCTGTTTTTTAGTAAAGAAGGCTGGAAGATGATCACGCAGTTCAAAACGTTTATCTTCGCACAGCATAACAGGGTGCTAGTATCTGGTATCCAGCAGGGCGATGCTGCATTCTATCTTGGTGCGCTTGGCACGATTGCGCTTGGCTCAATGGTCTATATGATGAAACAGAAGTTAAGCGGTCGCGATATCGACTACAGCTGGAATAACCTTGTGAAAGAGGGGATCGACCGGGGCGGAATGCTTGGCTGGCTCTCTGAGCCGCTGAATACCGTTGAGAACATAAGCGGCGGTAGGTTTGGTCTTGGCGCGATGTTTGGTGCGCCTCCGGTATCAAGGTTTCAGAGTCGTAATGCTATTGGTGCTTTACTTGGTCCTACCTTTGATCTTGGCGGTGATGCCGCGACGGTTGCAAATGGTGTACTTAACGGAGAATTTGACAGCCAGCAAACCCACGCTGTCCGTAAAATGCTACCTTTTCAGAATCTGTGGGCGATATCACCATTACTAAATAAAGTTGAAGAGCAGATGAAATAGGATGAAAAAAATAAATTTGTTTTTTGGCATAGTGCTTTCAATAGTCTCTGTAAATCCTACAGCTGCCAGTTCATTGCAATGCAATAAGGATAACTTTGATGCATGCAAAACGTGCGAACAATTATCAAAGGCTATCGACTTAAAAGAACCTAATCGTGGCGATTACTATAGAGGGGCTTTATGGAATGGGCTTTACGCCTCTTATGTAATTAATTGCCCTGTGGTTGCAGAGAAGTTACTGAGCCATGGTGCTATACCATCATATGGCGGATATATGGGGTCTATGGGGGCGGTTCTGACAGGAAAATGGCCTCATAACAATGAATCAATAAATCTTTCATGGGCAGATTTGCTTATAAAACATGGATTTGATGTTAATAGGCATACGGGGAATTATAAATCAGCTACTGAAGTATGGGCTATAGATAAAAAACAGATTGAATATAAGTCAGTTTTTGACAAGTTAATTCAATCCAGCGAAGTAAAACCACTCGATCCTTCAAGAAATTTAGAATGGTGTGCGTCTGAAGGGTATCGCTCAGTTGTCGTTTATTCCCTTAACTCATGTATAGAAAATGCTATAAAACGTTTGGATGACGGTGTTTCTTCAGCGTCTGATATTTCATCAGCAGCCGTAAATTCCTGTACTAGCGATGTAGAAAATTTCAATAAGCATTTGGCATGCAAAGCAGCTGTTAAAGAAAACTCTGATAAAGAGAGAAGCAACGTTTACCAGTTATTAACCAGTGATAGTCAAATGAATAAAAATGTTATTGATATGCTGAAGGAAAGAAATATTGAAACGGTTCTTGAATTTAGAGCTGAAAATCGATCAGCGAAAACTGCACAGTGATCAAACAGGCCGCTTTCGCGGCCTTGTTTTTAACGAATGCCACCGCCGCCAGGGCGGGAATCCGCAGAACGCCCACCGCAGCGGGAGCCGTCAGCGGCAGTATCGCTGTCGTGCTGACAACGACCGGCAAAGGCCTGAGTTGAAGCTACCAGAGACAACAAAACGAACAGTGCAGCAAATGCTTTTTTCATTGTGAAATTTCCATCTATAAGCCACCTCAATGTGGCGTCAATGAGTGTAGCACTGACTTTTGTTTCGTCCACAAAAAAGCCCGCAGCGCGGGCTTACTTTTCTTCAGGTTTGTTGTCTTCAGATTTCTTCTTGATGCTTGGTTTTTGTCTAAGAACGAAAATACCAGCCACTGCAACAACTGTACCGATCACTGTGCCAGCTAGAACTTCATGACCTGTTAAACCTAATAATGTTGCACAAGCTACTGTAAAAATAGTTGCACTCAGGCCAAACCACTGCCCACGTTTATCTCTATTAATAGCCCCGTCAAGTGCCTTTTCCTCCATTTTCTGGCGGTGAGCAAACTCCTTCTCCGTCAGCTGGAAGATGCGTTCGGGGGCATCAGGTAAAATATCCTGATACCCGCGAAGCAGATAGGGGGGAGGAAGCGGACCCTGAAACGCATGGTGAGCGACAACTATCTCCTGAATTTCAGGGCGATCAAGAACTCTTGTGAAGGCATCTGGGTGTTGAATGATCTCGTTACTTAGCCCTTCCTCAACTTCCTCGAACTCAGTTTCTTCGTTATCACTTGGTTGCCCAATAGATTTTTGCATATTTGTCGAAGGACATTCCTTTAGCTTCTGGTTTTCCTCTTGCATTTGAGTTTTTCCCTGTCACTATTGCCCATTTTCCGCCAGCAGGCGCTGCAATTTTTTTTCCGTTCTTTACTATATATTCAGCATAAACACGATTTTCTGACCGTCTGAGATCGTCTCCGACCATATTCATGTCTCTTGATATAACTTTGACGACAGAGTCTCGGTTTAAAGCCTTGGCATAGTTGGAGCCAGGAACGATACCCAAAGGGGTGCCAGACTCTATAGCCAGCTCCTTGACATATCTTCTGCTCATATGAACCTCAACCAATCGACTTTACCAATCGGGTAATTTTAAACATGAGTATAATGCTTTTAACTGCAACGAGTGTAAACAATTATTGATAATTGTAGGCACATCCCTGTGCCGCCGCCCGTCAGAAGAACCCTGCTTTGTCGTTGATGTACTCCGCGTGCGTCTGGATATCACGCAGGCATTTGCTCACACCGACGATGTAGCAGAACATGGTGGTCAACTCCGCCGCCGCGCCCGATACGTCGTGCCCGTCTTCCTGTAACTGGTTTAGCAGATTCATCAGCAGTGAGTTCTCCGTCAGGCCGAGAACACCAGACGGCGAATGAATCAGGCTGCGGTAGCCGGGCTTCAGTGGGGCGCTGTAGGTTTTGTTCTCTACCTTCATTGCCTGCATCACTGCTGATGCTGTGGCGTTGGCTACCTGGTCGGCAACCATCTTTATGCGTTCTTCCTGCGGGAGCGAGTTTTTAATGTAACTTCCGGTGCGGCGGATCTGAGGAAGAACCTCACCTGTAACCCATTCAAGAAATCTGAATGCTCTCGTTCCCTCAGTCATTGCCTCTTTGCAACGCAGAATAAGGATGTAGAGACCTGATTCTGAAACGATGGATAGTTCTTGTATTCCACCAGGGGTCTGTATTGAATACAGCCCCTTTTTGTTCCAGCCTTTTTTATCAAGTTTTCTCGCTTGTGTAACATCAATATTCAAAGCATTGCACACATCTTTGGTGACAAACCAAGGTTCTCCGTCAATCATGAACATACGGATCTGGCAGGATGACTCAAAGGAAAAGATGGAAGGTTTGGTATTCATAGCGATCACCTTTGTAGTTAGGTTAATCACCACCGCTGAGACCAATCAGATGGTGGTGAACTGTGCAGAGTTGGTCTTACCGGCTACAAAGGAACCCGGCGCACCTTTCGGTGCCCCCACACAGCCCACCATAGAATAGGTGCGCTTTACACATAAAAAAACCGCTTATGCGGCATATGTGCCTCTGTAGTAATCCGGGAGACCAATCCCGGCACTGGATTTTGCCAGTGCCCGATTACTATGGCACAAGAGGAGTGCAATGTAAATTTACCGAAAAGGTAATAATAAATGCATAACTCACGTTATTTCAACCCTATATGGTTTGATTTATCCCATTTCAGAAAATACCTGCCTATTTTTTTGCCAGTATGCGTATACTTTCGATAGAATGTTTACCCTAGAGGTAGTTGGGGGTGCCCGTGAACACGAAGAGAGCTACAGTAATGCAGCATTTGAGGAAATCAGAAAAAAATAAAGACCATGAAATATTGAGTAAGGCCATTGTTCGGGCTTCCAATAATACTGTTATACCTCATGCTGAAGAGTCTGGACAGAAATTTCTTATTCGGTATTTCACTGAAAATAGTGCAGTTGAGGAGATTTTAAAACATCAGGGAGGGGAATTTAAATGTGGAAAACTGGCAGATTATGTTCGTCGTGAAACGTCTGAACAAGAAGTATATTATGCTGATATTAATCATAAGTCAGGTGTGAAAATTGTAATAGGCTATTACACAACTCCCAAAAATGTTATGCATGAGGTCCCAAAGATGTCCGTCGAGAAATCTCATGCAATCTCGCGCAGGATGTTTGCACGCACTGCCGAAGATATGGCTCAGGAGCTCTACGACGATGCTGAATAAATTCCAGGGGTTGGTTCACCCTGGAATTTTTGGGAAGGACCCTGAGCTAATACCTATCAAAAACGCGTTCATAGATCACTGGCGCTACGGTCATCATAAGGATTTCGGAAAGGACACTCTGTTTCGGGATCCACCGAAAGAAATGCTGGAATATCACATACGCCACGTTCACGTAAACATCGGAAACTATACTGACAAGTTTGGTGAGAGCGGTACGGAACAATGCTGGAAAAACTGGGCGTCTGGGAAGAAAGACAAGACCACTAACAAGCATAAAAAGATCCCAACCAGTGACGTGTATGTGATTTATCTGGTCACATCTGAACGCCATGCCTTCCTTCTGGATTATTGGGATGAACCAGCACATAAGACAGTAGAAATTGACGAGCAGAAGCAAAAATTAGTTGTCGAGTGTGACAGAATTTTGCGGCTGAAAAAGTTAGAATCCATGCCGCGCGATGCTAGTTTGTGGGACCCAGAATTTTACGACTGTTAATGGCCGCTTTCGCGGCCTTTTCTTTATGTGGTTTGTTTTCGTAATTGTTCGGCACAATAGTCGAGATGTGTTTGCAGATCCTGCATAGACATCTGTGAGCTGGTGACGTAGTTAATCAGTGCAGTCAGTTCGGCAAGTGGGCCATCGACATTAAATCCATCCTTATCGAGATCCCGGAGTAATTTCATCAAGTGCGATCCCTCCACCAGTGACCTGACGCCTCCCGGCGTGTGAATCCTTTCGGTAAATCCGTCTTCCAGTGGATAGTGATACTGCTGCATCTTATCTTCTCCATGCAATAACTGTATGTTTATACAGTAACAAATAATTTGTTTGCTATCCAGCACGTTTTGCAAATTACCCGAAAGGTAATATCTATTGGTATTTATAGTCTTTTTATCCATATATGGTTTTTCAGGTAATAGAATAACCAGATATGCGGCGCAACGGGTGCTGCGACTATCTGGAGATTTAACATGACGGTCTCAACCGAAGTTGACCACAACGAATACACCGGTAACGGCGTTACGACATCGTTTCCGTATACTTTTCGAATTTTCAGAAAATCAGACCTGGTTGTTCAGGTGTCTGATCTGAACGGAAACGTAACAGAATTGGTCCTGGATACCGGTTATACGGTAACTGGGGCGGGCACTTATAGTGGCGGTTCTGTGGTTCTTCCGTCTCCGCTTGCTACTGGATGGCGAATTACGATAGATCGTGTGCTTGATGTAGTGCAGGAGACAGACCTTCGCAATCAGGGAAAATTTTTCCCCGAAGTGCATGAAGATGCCTTTGACTACCTGACGATGCTGATCCAGCAATGTTTTGGGTGGTTCAGACGTGCATTGATGAAGCCCTCTCTGCTTGCAAAATATTACGATGCAAAGCAAAACAGAATTTCTAACCTTGCAGATCCATCACTTGAGCAGGATGCTGTAAATAATCGCTCAATGCGTAATTATGTCGATGCTGCAATCGCCGGGGTTGTTGGTGGTTTTGGTTGGTTTATTCAGTATGGTTCTGGGGCTGTGTACCGAACGTTCCAGGATAAGATGAGAGACACCATTAGTGTTCGTGATTTTGGTGCAAAAGGAGACGGCATAACAGATGATACTGTAGCAATTCAAAATGCTATTAATGCAGTACCAGAAGGGGCTATACTTGGATTTTATGGTGGTGAATTTGTTTTTGATAAGGTTGAATTGTTTAAGCCAATAACATTAGTTGGTGATGCAACGTTAATTCACAACGGATTTAGAATAAAATCTAGCAGAATCCGATCACTTTTATCTGGCGTTCAGAAATGCAAGGATTACTCCGAGTCTTCAAGAGCATTTTATTGCTATGCAAATGAAGACCAAAGAGATTATGACGATATTCAGATTTTATTTAATAGATTTGAAGGTTTCTTTTACTCTACGGCATTTGTTGCAAAAAACTATTATTTGGAGAATGACCCTAATTCAAGAATTGTCAAAAACACAAAAGTAATAGGGTGTACATCAGTTGCTCCTGATTCTGTAAATGCCGGTCATTTTCAACATATAGGCGTTACAAATGCTGAAACATCACATAACTCAACTTATGGCGGACAAAATGCAACATCATACAACTTCATTAACCAGAATGGATTTGTAAGGATTATAGGAAATTATGACCATAACAATAGCTATGGTTCATGTGAGCTTGAGAACTCAATGGTGAGTAACTCAGTCATATCAGGTAATACGTTTTCGTCATATTTATGGGTGGATGATACAAGTAATGTTACTATTTCTGGAAATACAGTTTCATCAAGGATCAAAGTAACATCGCAAACTGACGATGTTCATAATATAACCATATCAGCAAATACCACAAAACGGATTACTATAGAGCAATTTGGAGAATCTCCAACAGGTCTGGTATATGGTGCATTAATTTCCTGCAACACTATTACTGGCGACAGTGATGGAAGTTCAGACATTTTATGTACGTCACTTGTTACAGGTGAAATTTCATCAAATTATTGTCATGGATCAGAAAAAAATATATCAATTGTCCGCCTGGATTCTTCTGATATAACTGTTAGAAATAATAAAGGAAACAAAGGATTACTTACAATAAGTAACGATGGTGGAAGGATAATTGAATATGGCAATGATTCTATGGTTCTGTCTGGAAGCATAGATAGCAGACATATACATAATTTATTACATCCAGACACATCGTATTTAGACCTACCGGGGAAATATCTGCACGGAACTAAATATACTGGCAGTATCCCCCCCGGTTCCACAGGAATTGTATCACTTCAAATACCATCAGGGGCAAGCCTTGTTTTCAGGGGTGTTTCTATATGGGTTCTAATTAGAGATGTTAGCAATAACAATATATCGTCATTCAGAATTGATGGTTCATATAGAGTTGTTGGTGGAAGTGTTGGTCTTAGTTTTGCTGATGCTTATTCGAAACTCGGGGTGGATGCAAACTCTATAACAGTGTCAAACAATAACAGCACTTCTGACAATATCAGCATAGCAATTAAAAACACAGATTCATCAAAAACCCTTCAGGTTACTGTTATGCCTGAGGTTTCAAGCAGGTTAGGTATTGAGGAATAGCATCATATATAATTATTTTAATGTTAATGCCGTCTTCTTGTTGGCGGCTTATTTGTGAAAATGGAATGAGTTATTTATGATGAATATAGATGTTGATATAACACCAATTCTTCACGCACTTTGCGCTGTTGTCGCACAAGTTCTGGTCGGTCTTTTTACCGGAAACTGGGCTTACGGTGCGATAGCCGGTTGTACGTTCTTCATTGCGCGTGAACACACCCAGGCAGAATATCGCTGGATAGAAAAGTTTGGGAAAGGGAAACGTATCAACATGCCGTGGTGGGGAGGTTTTGATCCGCGCGTATGGGATGTTGGAAGCCTGTTTGACTTTGTTGTTCCTGTTACTGTTTGTTTTTGTGTTTATTTCTCTATTTGACTGCTACCGCGCCATTTGATGGTGCGGAATTCAACTAATCCTCTATATTTTGAATCATTTCTGTACTGCAATCTCTTCAGAGTTATGTAAAAGGCAAGCCTTATTATCGACATGAAAGGAAGGGGATTGACAATGCACGGGTAACAAAAAACCATAAATGGTTTATCATGCGTAATGCCTTTACTATTCAGGAGGTAGTTATGCATATAAACGGTGGAAAACATGTCAGCTCAACTAACCAGTGAAACTTTAAATCAGTGGCTTAGCATGAGTTCTCTGGCGGCGGTGATAGCAGGAGTTCCTCCTGAGGTTGCTTTGGGGGCTTTGGCTGGGGCGGTAATTTTTGTTACCTCTGCGGTAGAGTATCCTATTCGTCGTCGTGTACTCTTGTCGATGCTTAGCTTTCTCTGCGGCCTTCTTTTTTATAAACCAGCAGCATCAATTCTTATCGGCATAGCCAGCCTGATCCCTACCATCACGCAGGACTCTTTTGAAAAAGGGATTGTTTTCTCAGCTGGCGCATTCGTGTCAGCAATTGTTGCTGTGCGTATTGGTATATGGCTCTATCACCGTTCCGATAATCCACGCGAGTTAATTCCGGGGAGAAAAGACGATGGTAACGCATGAGTTTTTTTTGCTTATCACCAATGCAGTTATTTGTACTGGCATAGCAATTCGCGTTGTCACATTCCGGCGTAACGGCTCTCAACATCGAAGATGGGGAGGGTGGCTTGCTTATTTCCTTATTGTTGCTGCGGCCAGTATTCCTGTTCGTGTCGTCTATGCAATCTGGTTACGCACGCCAATGGCTGTGGATTTATCTGAGGTCATTATCAACGCTGTCATGCTTGCCGCGGTTATTAAAACACGCGGTAACGTTGTTCAGATTTTCAAAATATCGAGGTCTAAACATGGAGATTAAACAATTCCAGCGAGCTGCTGGTATTAGCGAGTCGCTGGCCGCACGCTGGTTCTCGCATATAACTTCTGCGATGAAAGAGTTTGGTATCAGCAAAGCAGAAGATCAGGCAATGTTTATTGCTCAGGTCGGGCATGAGTCTGGGGGCTTCACCCGGTTGCAGGAGAATTTCAACTACAGCGTCAGCGGACTGGCTAACTTTGTTCGGGCTGGGCGTCTCACTCAGGGACAGGCCAACGCATTGGGGCGACGCGCAGGCGAACCACCATTGCCACTTGAGCGCCAGAGAGCGATTGCCAATCTGGTGTACAGCAAACGCATGGGGAACAATGCCCCCGGCGATGGCTGGAATTACCGTGGCCGCGGACTTATCCAGATTACCGGTTTGAATAACTATCGTGATTGCGGAAACGGCCTGAAAGTGGACCTGCTGGAGAATCCTGAACTGTTGGCGCAGGACGAATACGCGGCTCGTAGCGCGGCGTGGTTCTTCTCCAGCAAAGGTTGCATGAAGTATACCGGCGATATTGCACGTGTAACTCTGATTATCAATGGTGGCAGGAATGGCATCGACGACCGGCGCGCGCGGTACGTCACTGCCAGTAAGGTGCTGGCTGTATGATCTGGTCATTCGTAAAAGCATACCGTAAACAGTTGATTATCATGGCGGTGCTTGCTGTTCTGGTCATATCAGGAGTTGTTGCCTGGAATGTGCACGGCAGTCGTCAGTACGACGCTGGGTATGCACAGGCGAAAGAAGACCGCAAAACAGAAGATGAGAGAGTTCGTCAGCACTACGAACAGGAGAAATCGATCAATGAACGTGAAGCGCAGCAGAGGATCGACCAGGCGCGCAATGATGCTCTTGATGCTGCCGCTCGCGCTGGCCGGTTGCAGCAACAGCTCGTTGCCATCCGTGAGCAGCTCAGGCACTATAACGCCATTGTCGGCGCTGGGTCGTCAGCCGCAGACACCGGAGTTTTGCTTGCCGACGTGTTCAGCAAATCTCTCGAGAGAAATAGACAACTGGCAGAGTATGCTGACCGGGCAGCCGAAGCCGGAAGAGTCTGCGAAAAACAGTACGACACCCTGACCAGATAGCATGGCATTTTTCATGGTACTGATTTCCGGTGACGGTATATAAAACGGTACGAGAAAAATTCATATTTGGAAAAATGTTATCACTCAATTGGTTATGGTATCCGTAAATAATTGAGTGGGAATGATTTTGATCCCTGCACTATGAATGAACAAAACCCTCTGTTACTACAGAGGGTTTTTTATCTTCAAGAATTATAGGCTTGAAGTTACTTACATCGATTAATTAAACCAGCTGTCCGATTTGTTCTCTTCTGCTTTGCCCACGCTTTTCATCAGATCGCGACCGCCTTCAGTCATATTTCTGTTTGCGTCAGCTTCAGATTGCACCACATCGGTTTGCGCAGCTTTGTGCTTCAGTTCCTGATCGATAAATTCGTTTTCGCGCTTAACGCGGGCTTCTTCTTTCGCCAGTGCCAGTTTTTGTTTCTGAATCTCTAAGCTGCGTAGCTCATCTTCATAACTTTGATCGCGTTTTTTGTCCGCAGTGGCTTCGGCGTCCAGTTTATCCTGACGAGCTTTCTTATTTGCCGCTGCCGTTGCCGCTCTTTTATTAGCCGCGGCCTGGGCGTTTGCGCGACGTTGCTTCTCTTGCTGGATTTCCCTGTTGCGCTCCGCGACCCATTCGTCATGCTGCCTTTGCTCTTCATTTTTACCTTGCTGTTCCGCTTCTGCGACAGCCGAGAGTTGATCCTGCAATGATGAGGCGATAGCCGGATAGCTAAAGGAGGCTAAGATGGCGCAAAGAAAAACTTTCTTCATGACTCCTCCTGATTATTAGCTCTTTTCAGGACATTTGGTATTTGGCTGAATACGCGTTTCGTTATACGTCGTGGTAATAACAACGGCTAAACCTGTCGTAAACTGGCACTCTTTACCCACCTGGGTGGAGGTATACACTTTGGTGCCTTCCTTATACGTTAGAGAAACACCTTCCACTAAGGTTTTATCATTCACCATAGAACCCGCTGCCGCGCCAACAGCTCCGCCGCCAACTGCACCTGCCGTCGTTCCGGAATTGCTGCCAGACCCCACGTTGTGGCCGATTACACCGCCAGCGACTGCACCAATAAGCGCGCCGAAGGCTTGTGCGTTTCGTTTATTTTGGGAGTTGTCTACGGCAACTTTTGCGGGAAGAATGGAAATAATATTAACGGTTTTAGTTTCTTGTTTGGTATTCAGTTGATCGGTTTGATAAACATCGGCGGCATGATCATCAGCATTTGACTGGCATCCTGCCAGAGTGAATGACGCTAACATTGCCACAGGCAGAAGACATTTTTTAAATTTCATCACTATTCCTTGTTATACACATTACGAAAAATAAGACATTTAAGATCATCAAAAGAGGAAAGTAAATGTATTGCGTATAAAGGAATAGATTAAATTTATTAAAATTCATGTGGAAAATAATTTATAAAAATACATCATTAAAACATATGTATTAATTTTATATTTATTTCGCAGCCAAACAGGATAAACATCAGTCAGGACAAAGACGTAAAATTTAAGATGAAAGAATATCTGCCGCTTTGATAATCCCAAAGAGCAAAAGCATCCGACAGCGAGGTGCCGTTATGTCCTGTGAAAGTGGAGAAGGTAACCGCTAACGTTGTACCGGTGATTCGACGGAGAGTGTGGATTGCTGAGCTTCTTTTTTGCTCTGATGGTGCTGCCATGCACCGACGGACGAGTAGATAAAACGGCCAAAGAAGAAGATAAAGCTGATGAGCAGTACGATACGGGTCATGCGACTGTTAAATCGGTGTCGTTTTCGCATACTGGTTGCCTGACTCACAAAAGGTTCCTTGAAGTATGTCCCACGCTGTGGACGGTACTTACATTAAGGCACAACAGGACAAAATGGTCAATTCTTCGTTATGTAAAAAAGCGTCAGTGGATACATATTTTAATGTTATGGAAGTTAATTTAATTATTTACAATGATGATGTAATAATGATGAATTAACATGATAAACGTAATAATTCATTAATCAGGGTTATTTTGTTTGATATATATCAATTGGAACTTTCATATGACACTTAGAATCAATGCTCTCTATAGTGATGAATAATCATCATTCGAAGTCAGGTGGGATGCCTGTCTGAATACACCTCCTTCAGGATGTGGGGGATTCTGCTGAGCATCTATGAAACTGAATGCAACTTATATAAAAATACGTGATAAATGGTGGGGGCTTCCGCTGTTCCTGCCTTCTTTAATCTTGCCCATTTTCGCCCACATTAATACTTTCGCGCATATTTCTTCCGGTGAGGTTTTTCTCTTTTATCTGCCTCTGGCTCTGATGATCAGCATGATGATGTTTTTCAGCTGGGCGGCATTGCCAGGGATCGCCTTAGGGATTTTTGTCCGCAAATATGCAGAGCTGGGTTTTTACGAAACGCTCTCATTAACGGCTAATTTTATTATCATTATCATTCTCTGTTGGGGCGGTTACAGGGTCTTTACTCCCCGGCGTAACAACGTTTCACATGGTGATACCCGTTTAATTTCCCAGCGTATATTCTGGCAGATTGTGTTTCCTGCAACGCTGTTTCTGATACTTTTCCAGTTTGCTGCGTTTGTAGGATTACTGGCGAGCAGAGAAAATCTGGTCGGCGTCATGCCTTTTAACCTCGGGACCTTAATCAATTATCAGGCCTTACTGGTGGGCAATCTGATTGGTGTCCCGCTGTGCTACTTCATCATTCGTGTAGTGCGAAATCCGTTTTATTTACGTAGTTATTATTCGCAATTAAAACAGCAGGTTGATGTCAAAGTCACCAAAAAAGAGTTCGCACTCTGGCTACTGGCATTAGGTGCTTTACTGCTGCTGTTATGCATGCCGTTAAATGAAAAAAGCACAATTTTTAGCACCAACTATACCTTGTCATTATTGCTGCCCCTGATGATGTGGGGAGCGATGCGCTATGGTTATAAGCTGATTTCGCTGCTCTGGGCGGTCGTGTTGATGATCAGCATCCACAGCTATCAAAATTACATTCCCATTTATCCTGGCTATACCACGCAGCTGACCATAACCTCCTCCAGTTATCTGGTATTCTCTTTTATTGTCAATTATATGGCTGTACTGGCAACCCGTCAGAGAGCGGTAGTCAGACGCATTCAGCGGCTTGCGTATGTGGACCCGGTGGTTCATCTGCCAAATGTTCGCGCCCTGAATCGCGCGTTGCGTGATGCCCCCTGGTCTGCGCTTTGTTATTTACGCATCCCTGGCATGGAAATGCTGGTTAAGAACTATGGCATCATGCTACGGATTCAATACAAGCAAAAACTTTCTCACTGGCTGTCACCCTTGCTGGAACCGGGTGAAGATGTTTATCAGCTTTCGGGTAACGATCTCGCGCTGCGACTGAATACAGAATCGCACCAGGAGCGCATTACCGCACTGGATAGCCATCTCAAGCAATTTCGTTTCTTTTGGGATGGAATGCCGATGCAACCGCAGATTGGCGTCAGTTACTGCTATGTGCGCTCGCCAGTGAATCATATCTACCTGCTGCTGGGAGAGCTAAATACGGTCGCCGAGCTTTCCATCGTGACCAACGCCCCGGAAAATATGCAGCGTCGCGGGGCAATGTATTTGCAACGCGAATTGAAAGATAAAGTCGCGATGATGAATCGGCTACAGCAGGCGCTGGAACACAACCATTTTTTCCTGATGGCCCAGCCGATTACCGGTATGCGTGGTGATGTTTACCATGAAATTCTTCTGCGCATGAAAGGTGAGAATGATGAACTGATCAGCCCCGACAGCTTCTTGCCGGTCGCGCACGAATTTGGTTTATCGTCGAGTATCGACATGTGGGTCATTGAGCATACGCTGCAATTTATGGCTGAAAACAGAGCGAAGATGCCCGCTCACCGTTTTGCGATTAATCTGTCGCCAACCTCGGTATGTCAGGCTCGTTTTCCCGTTGAAGTCAGTCAGCTGCTGGCTAAATATCAAATTGAAGCGTGGCAACTTATTTTTGAAGTCACCGAAAGTAATGCTCTGACAAATGTTAAGCAGGCGCAAATCACCTTGCAGCATCTTCAGGAATTAGGCTGCCAGATTGCGATTGATGATTTCGGCACCGGCTATGCCAGCTATGCGCGGCTTAAAAATGTGAATGCCGATTTGCTTAAAATTGACGGCAGTTTTATCCGCAATATTGTGTCAAATAGTCTGGATTATCAGATAGTGGCGTCGATTTGCCACCTGGCGCGAATGAAGAAAATGCGGGTAGTGGCAGAGTACGTTGAAAACGAAGAGATCCGCGAGGCGGTGTTCTCTTTGGGGATCGATTATATGCAGGGTTATCTTATTGGTAAGCCGCAACCGTTAATTGATACGCTGAATGAAATCGAACCCATTCGCGAAAGTGCCTGAATAATGCGGGCCGACATTTCTCGTCGGCCCGCAAAGCATTAAGCGGCGATTTCTGGTGTACTTTCTTCTTCAATTTTCAACCGCCAGCCAGCCACGCCTTCCCAGTATTCTTGCTCCTTTTCCAGATCAAGCAGTACCAGCGCATTCTGACTAAACCAGTCATGCGGAAAACGCAGTGTCCAGTGACTGTCATCGGTAATCAGCGTCAATGTTGGCGGTGTAGTGGTTGCCTGACGTTGATTATTGAGTAATACGCCAAGGCGCAATAGCTGAATCAGTGGCAGGAACTGTTTCTTCTTAAACAAGGTAAAGCGCGGCAGATCGTCGAGCTTAATCGCTTTACGGTGATAGCGCACCAGTGTCGCCATCATTAGCTGTTGTTCCTGATTAAAACCCGGCAAGTCGCTGTTTTGCAGAATATAAGCTGAGTGGCGATGCAAACCGCTGTGGTTGATATTCAACCCGACCTCATGCAGCATGGCGGCCCATCGCAGTAGCGCCTCCAGTTGCGGATGCGCCAGCTTCGGTTGCTGTTCCCGCCACTGTTCGTACATTTGCATAGTGGTATCCAGCACCCGTCGGGCCTGTTCGCTGTCGATGTGATACTGGTTGGCGAGGCTGCTGGCGGTGCGACTACGCACATCCTGATGACGGAAACGTCCTTCCATTTCATACAGTACGCCTTCGCGTAACGCCCCGTCAGAAAGGCGCAGTTCACGGATGGCTAAAGCATCAAACACACCGCATAAAATCGCCAGTCCAGGAACGAAGACTGTTTTCCGCTCTTCGGAAAGACCCGGTAAACTCAGCGATGCGAAATTACGGTGACGTAAAACTTCTTTTACCAGTTTTTCCAGACGTTCCGGGGTAATTATCCCGTCTTTCTCGCCCATTTCCATTAACACTTCATGGGCTGCTTTTATGGTACCGGAAGCGCCCATTGCCACGTTCCAGCCCTGAATACGGAATTGCCAGGTTAACGTTTCCAGTTTTTGTGCTGCCGCCATACGAGCGCGCTGGAAATTCTCTTTATTGATGACCCCGCCAGGGAAATAAAGCTGGGCAAAGCTGACACAACCCATCCGGCGGCTTTCAACGAGAATAGGTTCGAAATTTTCACCAATCACCAGTTCCGTAGATCCGCCGCCAATATCAATAACCAGTTTGCGACCTTTCTCCGGTTGGGTATGTTCCACGCCCATAAAAATCAGACGGGCTTCTTCATTACCGGAAATAATTTCAATCGGGTAGGGAATGACCTTTTCCGCGCGTTTCAGAAAGTCAGTGGCGTTCAGCGCCTGACGCAGTGTATGGGTGCCAACTATACAGACGCTGGCAGGAGAAAACCCTTGTAGCCGTTCGGCAAACAGCGACAGACAGTTTAAACCGCGCGTCATTGCTTCTTCACTCAACATATTATCTGGCCCCAGGCCGTCCGCCAGATGCACCCGCTGTTTCAGGCGGCCAATAATCTGCATGGCACCATCTACCACACGGGCTATGACCATGTGAAAACTGTTTGAACCAAGATCGACCGCAGCAAACTCCTGCGGACGAGGGGATTTATCGTGTATTGGCATAGGGTTATTCAGGTTGTTCGAGTGATTTGATGTAGTCGTAAATCGCCAACTGCGCCCGTACTTTGCGGCGATTGCCGCGGGGAACGTAGCGATTACTGAGTTCTTTATCGATATAACGTGCTTTGACTGTATCGCTGAATAATATGTCGATGATGTCCAGCACCCGCTGCTTCAGGCGCGGATCGAGCAGCGGTGTCGCCACTTCAATACGATAATCAATATTGCGCGTCATCCAGTCGGCGGAAGAAAGGTAGACCTTTTTATCGCCGCCATTTTCAAAAATATAAACCCGGTCATGTTCAAGGTAACGGTCAACAATACTGATGGCACGAATGTTGTCGCTAATGCCTTCCAGATTGGGGATCAGCGAACACATGCCGCGAACCAGCAGATTAACCGGTACGCCGGAGCTGGAGGCCGCATACAGACGATCAACCAAGCCTTTATCGACAAGGTTATTTAGCTTCAGGGTGATACCGCTGGGCAGCCCTTGCTGCGCGTTGGCGATTTCGCGGTCCACCATTTCATACAACAGGCGGCGGGAGTTTTGCGGCGACACCATTAAATAATCAAATGTCACCGGACGGTATGGGTTTTCAATAAAGTTGAACACCCGCCGTACTTCGTTGGTGATGCGCGCATCGGCGGTCAGCAACGAATAGTCAGTATAAAGACGCGCGGTTTTTTCGTTAAAATTTCCGGTCCCGATGTGTGCGTAACGCACCACTTCACCATTTTCTTTACGTGAAATCAGGAACAGTTTGGCGTGAATTTTCAGCCCCGGCGCAGAGAAGATAACGTGCACGCCTGCTTCGGTCAGGCGCTTCGCCCAGTGAATGTTGGCTTCTTCGTCGAAACGCGCCTGTAACTCAACCACCACGGTGACTTTCTTACCGTTGTGTGCGGCGTGGATCATCGAGTCGATGATGCGTGAATCTTTCGCCACGCGGTAAATGTTAATTTTAATCGCCAGTACGCTCGGGTCGAACGAAGCCTGACGCAGCAGTTCCAGCACATGCTCAAAGGTATGATAAGGATAATAGAGCAACACATCGCGTTCGCGAATGGCATCAAAACCATTGCGGAACTGGGCTTTATCAAACCAAATGTGGCGTAAACGCGGCAGTGGTTTGTTCACCAGATTGGCTTTGCCGACATTGGGGAAATTAATAAAGTCTTTAAAATTATGATAACGACCGCCGGGGACGATGGAGTCGTAGCGGGAAATAGTCAGTTTTTCGCGTAACACTTCAACCAGCGCATTGGGCATATCGCGCTGATAAACAAAACGCACCGGCTCAGCAGTTAAACGCTGCTTGAGACTGGAAGACATCAACTCCATCAGGCTGGCTTCCATCTCATGCACTAAATCGTATTCGGCATCGCGGGTCATCTTCATTGAATAGGCATTCAGCGCGTCATAATCAAAGAAGCCTTTGAAAATATCATCAAGGCAGTAACGCAGAATGTTATCCAGAAGAATCATCGGCTTGCGTCGACGCGGCGCTTCTGGCGGTAAATTCACAAAGCGCGGCACTTTATCTGATGGGATCTCCAGCAGCGCGTAACGGATGGTATCGCCACGGATAATTTCCACCGCCAGATAGGTGTAATCATCTTTCAGGAACTGCACTAAATCAGTGTCAGGATTGATTAAAATCGGCGTAATGTGCTGACGCAGATACTGCTTAAAATAATGACGCAGCCAGTTTTGTTGATTGACGGAGAGCTGGCGTTCATTAATCAGGAAGATCTGGTTGCGCGCCATCTCCAGCAACAACTCGTTGTAGAGGCCGTCGAATTCCTGATCGGCTTTCAGCACCCGGGACTGAATTTTGCCCAGTAAATGGCGGGAATGAGAGTTGGAGCCTTGTTCTTCGCTAATAATGATGCGTCGCTTCAGTTCAGCGAAGCGGACTTTATAGAACTCATCAAGGTTATTGGAATAGATCCCCAGGAAACGCATCCTTTCAATCAGCGGGTTAGATTTGTCCGCCGCTTCCTGAAGCACGCGTTCATTGAACGATAACCAACTGAGCTCTTTTTCGATGTATAGCTTTTCCTGACCCATTACCACTTTTACTCCGTTTTATTCACGGGACACTGCCTGGATATTATGGCGAGCAATATTGGCAGATGTCCAACTATGCCAGAAAAGGGGGAAAAAAACTGCTGGAGCTTGCGATTTACAGGTGAATTGAAAAACGCCAGCGGCAGAGCTGGCGCTTTAACTACGGGGGCATTACTCGTCGGCAGCGTAGCCCTGCGGCGGCAGACGTTGACCATCCAGCCACGCGGCGTTTTCGTGCATTTTCAGACGACCATCGGCAAACCAGCTAATCACCAGTGGATAAATAGCGTGTTCCTGGGTTTGCACGCGGGCGGTGATGTCATCTTCCGTATCACCAGCAAATACCGGGACTTTCGCCTGTAAAATAACCGGGCCACCGTCCAGTTCATCGGTGACGAAATGCACCGATGTACCGTGCTCCTCATCGCCATTTTCCAGCGCCTGACGATGGGTGTGTAATCCGGGATATTTCGGCAGCAGAGAAGGGTGAATGTTCAGCAAACGCCCGGCATAATGGGAGACAAACGCCGGGCTGAGAATGCGCATAAAACCAGCCAGCACGACCACATCGGGTGCGTACATGTCGATTTCATGAATCAACTCCCGGTCATAGGCTTCACGACTGTCAAACGCGCTGGCGATGAGCGTATGCGTTGCAATACCCGCCTGGCGGGCGCGTTCAAGGCCGAACGCGTCGGCCTTATTGCTGAAAACTGCCCGTACGGTGCCTTTAATTTTGTTGGTTTTGCAGGCGTCAATAATTGCCTGCAAATTACTTCCGCTGCCGGAAATAAGCACCACAATATTCATTATTCGATAACCACGCGTTGTTCGGAATCAGAGGCTTTGATGATACCGATTTTCCACGCGTTTTCACCGTTGGCATTGAGCAGGGCGAGGGCTTTGTCCACTTCCGGAGCAGGAAGGGCAATAATCATCCCGACGCCGCAGTTGAAGGTGCGATACATTTCATGGCGCTCAACGTTACCTGCCGTTTGCAGCCAGTTGAACACTTCCGGCCACTGCCAGGAAGATTCATCAATCACTGCCTGGGTATTATCTGGCAATACGCGCGGAATGTTTTCCCAGAAGCCGCCGCCGGTCAGGTGCGCAATGGCATGCACATCGACCTTTTCAATCAACTCCAGCACTGACTTCACGTAAATGCGGGTCGGTGCCAGCAGATGATCGGCTAATGGCTTACCATCAAGTTCGGTGGTTTGCGGATCACAACCGCTGACTTCAAGAATTTTGCGCACCAGCGAATAGCCGTTCGAGTGCGGACCGCTGGAGCCGAGTGCAATCAGCACATCGCCGTCGCTGACTTTAGATCCGTCAATGATTTCTGATTTTTCTACCACGCCAACGCAGAAACCAGCGACATCGTAATCTTCACCGTGATACATCCCCGGCATTTCTGCCGTTTCGCCACCCACCAGTGAACAGCCCGATTGCAGACAACCTTCCGCGATGCCGCTGATCACCGCTGAAGCGGTATCAACATCCAGTTTTCCGGTTGCGTAATAGTCGAGGAAAAACAGCGGTTCCGCACCTTGCACCACCAGGTCATTAACGCACATGGCGACCAGATCAATACCAATGGTGTCGTGACGTTTTAAGTCCATCGCCAGACGCAGCTTGGTACCTACGCCGTCAGTGCCGGAAACCAGCACGGGTTCACGATATTTTTGCGGCAATGCACACAGCGCACCGAAGCCGCCCAGACCGCCCATCACTTCCGGACGACGCGTTTTCTTCACTACGCCTTTGATTCTTCCAACCAGAGCATTACCCGCGTCAATATCAACACCGGCATCTTTGTAGCTAAGAGAGGTTTTATCGGTCACTGCTTGGGTCCCCACGCGTTACTTGCGGTAGAAAAATAAAATTCGGCGCAATTCTAACAGGGAAAGCAAACGTTTGCGAGACTGCTTTACACAACCTTTTTGCACGTCTTTTCCCCAGGCGCGCGGCAAAAGAATACTTGTACCAGGGCAAAGGATCGTTTTCGGATGGAATAATCTTCTTCCATAACCATTTGAATACAAAATAACTTTATCTCAAACCGTTATCATTTTGACTAAAGTCAACGAAAATAATATTGCCGCCTTGAAGAAAGGAGGTATAATCCGTCGATTTTTTTGTGGCTGCCCCTCAAAGGAGAAAGAGTATGAAGATCGTGGAAGTCAAACACCCACTCGTCAAACACAAGCTGGGACTGATGCGTGAGCAAGATATCAGCACCAAGCGCTTTCGCGAACTCGCTTCCGAAGTGGGTAGCCTGCTGACTTACGAAGCGACCGCCGACCTCGAAACGGAAAAAGTAACTATCGAAGGCTGGAACGGCCCGGTAGAAATCGATCAGATCAAAGGTAAGAAAATTACCGTTGTGCCAATTCTACGTGCCGGTCTGGGGATGATGGACGGTGTGCTGGAAAACGTTCCGAGCGCGCGTATCAGCGTCGTCGGTATGTACCGTAATGAAGAAACGCTGGAGCCGGTACCGTACTTCCAGAAACTGGTTTCTAACATCGATGAGCGTATGGCGCTGATCGTTGACCCAATGCTGGCAACCGGTGGTTCCGTTATCGCGACCATCGACCTGCTGAAAAAAGCGGGCTGCAGCAGCATCAAAGTTCTGGTACTGGTAGCTGCGCCAGAAGGTATCGCTGCGCTGGAAAAAGCGCACCCGGACGTCGAACTGTATACCGCATCGATTGACCAGGGACTGAACGAGCACGGATACATTATTCCGGGCCTCGGCGATGCCGGTGACAAAATCTTTGGTACGAAATAAAGAATAAAAATAATTAAAGCCGACTTTAAGAGTCGGCTTTTTTTTGAGTAAAGCGCCTATAACACATAATACAGAGGATAATTCTATGACGCGCCGTGCTATCGGGGTGAGTGAAAGACCGCCACTTTTACAGACAATCCCGCTTAGTTTGCAACATTTGTTCGCCATGTTTGGTGCAACCGTCCTGGTGCCCGTCTTATTTCATATTAACCCGGCGACTGTACTGTTATTTAACGGTATAGGAACGCTGCTGTATCTCTTCATCTGTAAAGGGAAAATCCCGGCTTATCTTGGTTCCAGCTTTGCCTTTATTTCACCGGTATTGTTACTGTTGCCGTTAGGGTATGAAGTCGCGCTGGGCGGCTTTATTATGTGCGGCGTGCTGTTCTGCCTGGTTTCTTTTATCGTGAAGAAAGCGGGGACCGGCTGGCTGGACGTGCTGTTTCCACCTGCGGCAATGGGCGCAATCGTTGCCGTCATCGGTCTGGAGCTGGCGGGCGTAGCTGCCGGTATGGCAGGTTTACTCCCGGCTGAAGGGCAAACGCCAGACTCCAAAACCATCATCATCTCCATTACCACCTTGGCAGTCACGGTTTTAGGTTCCGTGCTGTTTCGTGGTTTCCTGGCAATTATCCCGATTTTAATTGGCGTGCTGGTGGGCTACGCGCTCTCTTTCGCAATGGGAATTGTCGATACCACGCCGATTATTAATGCTCACTGGTTTGCGCTGCCGACCCTCTATACGCCGCGCTTCGAGTGGTTTGCCATTCTGACTATTCTGCCAGCGGCGTTAGTGGTTATTGCCGAACACGTAGGGCACCTGGTGGTAACGGCTAATATCGTCAAAAAAGATCTGCTGCGCGATCCAGGTCTGCACCGTTCGATGTTTGCTAACGGCTTGTCGACCGTGATCTCCGGCTTCTTTGGCTCCACGCCAAACACCACTTACGGAGAAAACATTGGCGTGATGGCGATCACCCGTGTTTACAGTACCTGGGTTATCGGCGGGGCGGCGATTTTCGCTATCCTGCTTTCCTGCGTCGGTAAACTGGCTGCTGCTATCCAGATGATTCCATTGCCGGTGATGGGCGGCGTTTCGCTGCTGCTTTACGGTGTCATCGGTGCTTCCGGTATTCGTGTGTTGATCGAATCGAAAGTGGATTACAACAAAGCACAGAACCTGATCCTGACTTCCGTTATTTTGATCATCGGCGTCAGTGGCGCGAAGGTAAACATTGGCGCGGCGGAGCTGAAAGGTATGGCGCTGGCGACCATCGTCGGTATCGGCTTAAGTTTGATCTTCAAACTGATTAGTATGCTGCGCCCTGAAGAAGTGGTGCTGGACGCAGAAGACGCGGATATAACAGACAAATAATGTACCGACCGGGCAGTGTTGCTGCCCGGTTCAAACATCATGGGATTCTGTGGTAAACTTCTCGCGATTTTGTGAAATCCTGGTTGAGGTATCTCTGAACACACCGGCACAGCTCTCTTTGCCACTTTATCTTCCTGACGACGAAACCTTTGCAAGTTTCTGGCCGGGGGATAACTCCTCTTTACTGGCCGCGCTGCAAAACGTGCTGCGTCAGGAACATAGCGGTTACATCTATCTCTGGGCACGCGAAGGCGCGGGGCGCAGCCATCTGCTGCACGCGGCTTGCGCGGAATTGTCGCAGCGTGGCGATGCGGTGGGCTATGTCCCGCTGGATAAACGCACCTGGTTTGTTCCGGAAGTGCTCGACGGTATGGAGCATTTGTCGCTGGTCTGTATCGACAACATTGAGTGTATTGCAGGCGATGAGTTGTGGGAGATGGCGATTTTCGATCTCTACAATCGAATTCTGGAATCGGGCAAAACACGGTTGTTGATCACCGGCGATCGTCCACCGCGGCAGTTGAATCTGGGATTACCGGATCTCGCGTCGCGACTCGACTGGGGGCAGATCTACAAATTGCAGCCACTTTCTGATGAAGATAAGTTGCAGGCGCTACAGTTACGCGCGCGTTTGCGTGGTTTTGAACTGCCGGAAGATGTGGGGCGTTTCTTGCTGAAGCGGCTCGACAGAGAAATGCGCACGTTATTTATGACGCTGGATCAGCTGGATCGTGCGTCGATTACCGCGCAACGTAAGCTGACCATTCCGTTTGTGAAAGAAATTCTGAAACTGTAGACAAGACGTTTATTGTCGGATATGCACCCATAGTATTCGTCGGCCGGATAAGACGCGGCAAGCGTCGCATCCGGCAATGTGCTTCAACTAGCGATGGAGCACTTCTTAACCCACGATTTCCAGTACCAGCTCCGGTGGACGACCAATCCGCGCTTTGCCATTCGCGACCACAATCGGGCGCTCCATTAGCTTTGGATTATCCACCATTGCCTGAATCAGCGCCCCTTCGCTAAGCGAACTGTCAGCCAGGTTCAGTTCTTTATAAAGATCCTCTTTCTGGCGCATCAATTCACGAGCGCTATTCATTCCCAGCATTTTCAGCAAATCACGCAGCGTTGCCGCATCGGCGGGTGTCTCAAGGTAGAGCACCACTTCTGGCTCCACGCCGTTTTCTTTCAGCAGGCTCAGCGTTTCCCGGCTCTTTGAACAGCGTGGGTTATGGTAGATTTTTACCTGTTTGGTCATTGTTCTTCCTTTAATGCGAATTACATCTTGGTATAAGGCTTAAAGCGTTCCTGCAGCTGGCGCAACTGGTCGATGCGCGCATCGTAACGCGCTTGTTGCAGGCTGCCTAATTTCACCTGCGAACTGGCGCTACTCAACAAGGAAATGGCCTGATCGAGTCGCCCGGCGAGCGCATAACCTTCTGCTCGCGCAGCCAGTTCCTGATCGCGGTTATTTAGCGCGGCTTCCGCCTGTGCCAGTAAATCCCAGCCGTTGCTGTCATCTTTATTATTAAAAGTGTAGCGATTCAGAATATTGGCCGCTTCTTGTGGTTGACCGCCTTGCAGATAAGCGTTCGCCAGGTTGAGCTGCAACACCGGATTGGTACGCAAATCACGGGCATTTTTCAGGCGATTGATTGCCTCATTGGCTTTGTTTTGCCCAAGATCGATATCGGTAGCCAGATCGAGATACCATGCGTTACCAGGTTCTGCCGCCAGTAACGGTTGCAGCGTTTTACGCGCCTCATCGTATTTATTGGCTTCCATCGCCTGTAGAGCACGACCATATTGCGCCGCTCGTTGCTGACGAACGTTTCCTTTCGCCCATTCATCCAGCAAATCACTGGTGAGCTGATTACGTCCGGAATTATACATCCCCAGTGTGCGCGCTTTCGCCAGATAGAAATCCTCCGACGACTGCACCACCATCGGGCGCATCTGATTAGCACGGTTGCGGGCATCTGCCAGACGACTTTCCGGCAACGGGTGAGTCAATAAAATTTCCGGCGGACGCGAGGAGTAACGCGCCTGATCGAGCAATTTTTCGAGGAAGGTCGGCATCGCCTGCGGATCGAATCCTGAGCGTTGCAGCACCTGAATACCAATGCGATCCGCTTCCTGTTCATTTTGCTGGGTGAAACTGATCATCCCCTGGCGCGTTCCCGCCAGTGTACCGGTCAGCGCTGCCATCCCCGCCTGCGGACTGGCCATCGCCAGTAAAATAGAACCTAACGCGCCGACCCAGGTCAGCGGCGCGCTGCGCTGTTGATCTTCCATCGCTCGCGCCAGGTGACGTTGGGTGACGTGGGAGATTTCGTGCGCCATAACTGAAGCCAGTTGACTTTCGTTATCGGAATAACGGAACAGGGCAGAGTGCAGCACCACGTTGCCGCCAAAGAAAGCAAAGGCGTTAATTTCGTCGTTGTTGATCAGAAAGAAATGAAACGGTGTCTTAACCGAATTGGCATGCGAAACCAGACGCATACCCAGCGAATTAATATATTGCGTTAACAGCGGGTCATTAATTAACGGCGCGCTGCCGCGTAGCTGGCGGACATAATAGTCGCCCATCTGCATTTCCTGACCAATGGAAAGCGTGCTTCCTGCGGAGGTTCCCATATCCGGCAAGGTGTCTGCGCTGTCGGCAAACGCCGGGGCTACCTGACCAATGGTCATAGCAGCAATGAGGGTTGCAACCAGGTTTTTTTTCAACTGCCTGAACATAACCTCTATCCTGTATTTCTGAAGATAGTCATTTGACCGATACTGTGAAATATCGTTCCCACCGCGCCGCCTTTGAGTGTAACGGCGAAGATTAGCCCACTCAAATGACTTTTCAGTTTCCTGAATCCGTCATAAAAAGCGAAGTCTTTTTTGTGACATTTCGATACAATTGCGGATCGCAATCCCGCTCTTGAGGTTCAGGGAAGGTCTTTATGCTCGAAATGTTGATGCAATGGTATCGCCGCCGTTTTAGCGACCCGGAAGCGATTGCCTTGCTGGTTATTTTAGTTGCCGGATTTGGCATTATCTTTTTCTTTAGTGGCCTGCTTGCTCCGTTGCTGGTGGCTATTGTGCTGGCCTATTTGCTGGAATGGCCAACCGTGCGCCTGCAATCTATTGGCTGCTCCCGCCGCTGGGCGACGTCGATTGTATTGGTGGTTTTCGTCGGTATATTGCTACTGATGGCGTTCGTGGTATTGCCTATCGCCTGGCAGCAGGGCATCTACTTAATTCGCGATATGCCGGGGATGCTCAATAAGCTTTCTGACTTTGCCGCCACGTTGCCGCGCCGCTATCCGGCGTTAATGGACGCGGGCATTATTGATGCAATGGCCGAAAATATGCGCAGTCGGATGCTGACCATGGGCGATTCGGTGGTGAAAATTTCCCTCGCCTCGCTGGTCGGTTTGCTCACCATAGCTGTCTATCTGGTGCTGGTGCCATTGATGGTCTTCTTCCTGCTGAAAGACAAAGAGCAGATGCTGAACGCCGTTCGTCGGGTGCTACCGCGTAACCGCGGACTGGCAGGACAGGTGTGGAAGGAGATGAATCAACAAATCACCAACTATATCCGCGGCAAAGTGCTGGAGATGATCGTGGTGGGGATCGCCACCTGGCTGGGGTTCTTACTCTTCGGGCTGAACTATTCGCTGCTGCTGGCGGTGCTGGTCGGCTTCTCGGTTCTTATTCCGTACATTGGCGCATTTGTGGTGACCATTCCGGTGATTGGTGTGGCGCTATTCCAGTTTGGTGCTGGCACGGAATTCTGGAGCTGCTTCGCGGTGTATCTGATCATTCAGGCGCTGGACGGCAACCTGCTAGTGCCGGTGTTGTTCTCCGAAGCGGTTAACCTGCATCCGCTGGTGATTATTTTATCGGTGGTGATCTTCGGTGGTTTGTGGGGATTCTGGGGCGTATTCTTCGCCATTCCATTGGCGACGCTGATCAAAGCCGTGATTCACGCCTGGCCCGATGGGCAAATCGCGCAAGAATAATCTTCAGCCCGACGAACTGTTTCGCCGGGCTGATTTTTAGGGTTCCTGACGTAAATAAATAGCCCGATAACAAATACTCACCAGCACTGCACCGCCGATAATATTACCCAGCATCACCGGGAGCAGATTGGCGGTAATAAAATGGCTGACCGTCAGTGCCGGAAAATGGTCTGCGCTACTGTGCGCCAGTTGCCAGAAGGAGGTAGGGGCGAAATGGCGAATGGCAATGGCGAACGGAATCACAAATAAATTGGCGATACAGTGCTCAAAGCCACTGGCGACAAACAGGGTGATGGGCAAAATCATGGCGACGATTTTGTCGCATAACGAACGTCCGCAATAACTCATCCACAGCGCCAGGCAAACCATCACATTGCACATAATGCCGAGGCTGACTGATTCAGTAAATGTATGATGCATTTTGCCCTCGGCGCAGTGTAAAACCGCGACTCCCCACATCGCGTTTTCACTCATCACCAGCCCGGAAAACCAGATTAACAAACTGAAACAGGCAATACCTGCCAGATTACCGCAGGCCACCAGAAGTGCATTAATCAGCCATGTTCGCCAGCTAATAACGCCCCGACTTTTTGCCATCACCGTCATTACCGACGAGGTGAACAGGCTGGTGCCGCAAACCGCCAGCAAAATAAAGCCGAGTGTAAAGCAAAGGCCGCCCACCAGATGGGTTAATGCCTGTGAAGACGGGGCATCGGCGATAACGGTAAGGTAAAAAGTAAATCCGATCGCCATAAACACGCCTGCGGACATCGCCATTAAAAAGACCGACACTTTGCTGCGGGTAATTTTATGGGCGGCAATCCGTTCAGCGATTGCCGCTTTTCTGGCGCTCAACTGCAAGTCGAAAGAGAGTTTGTTTCTCATGCATACTCCTGCAAAAACAGATTACAACACCTCGCGAACCGAGATCCCCAGACGCTGCATTCGTGACAGCAGCGTGGTGCGCTTCATCCCTAATCGTGTCGCCGCGCCACGGGGCCCGGCAACAATGCCATTGGTTTCTCGCAATACCTGAACAATGCGCTGACGTTCTTCTTCGTCATTCTCTGGCGTCGTCGGGTGCAGTAACTGCGCCATTGAACTGCGAAGCGCTGAATCTTCATTTAGCGTCGGCAGTAAACGGCTTTGTCGGACATTAAGATGTAAATTCAGACTGTTACCGCGAGTCAGTAGTACCGCTCGCTCAATCACGTTTTCCAGCTCGCGCACGTTGCCCGGCCAGTCCCACGACATCAACTGGCGTAGCGCCTCGGTCGGGATGGCGTCAATTGCGCGATTCATATGGCGCGCCATTTTTTGCGTGAAATGCTTTGCTAAAAGAGGGATATCTTCCGGACGGTCGCGCAGTGGCGGCAGTTCCAGTGGGAAGACATTCAGGCGATAAAAGAGATCGCTGCGAAACTGGCGATCTTCAACCATTTGCCACAAATCACGGTTGGTGGCGGCAATGACTCTGACATTTACCGGGATCGTTCTACTCCCGCCGAGACGCTCAATCTCCCGTTCCTGCAATACGCGCAGCAGTTTAGGCTGAAGTTCTAACGGCAGATCGCCAATTTCATCGAGAAACAACGTGCCGCCATCGGCAATTTCAAAACGACCACGATGGGTATTAATCGCACCAGTAAATGCCCCTTTGTCATGACCGAATAACTCACTTTCCAGAAGACTGGCGGGGATGGCAGCGCAGTTGATTTTGACCAGTGGCTTGTCGCGTCGTGGGCTAAGTTGATGGATCGCTCTGGCGATCACCTCTTTGCCGGTTCCGGTTTCACCACAAATCAACACCGTACTGTCGCTCTTCGCCACAATATCTACCTGCTGGAGCAGGTCTTCCATTGCCTGGCTTTGATAGATAATGTCACCGACGCCCAGATTCGAAAGGAGCTGCTCGCTAAGCTGGTGGTTTTCTTGCTGCAAGCTTTCCTGCAAATCGGTCATGCTGCGCCAGGCATCGGCATTGCCAACGGCAATAGCGATGCGATCGGCAATATGTTGTAGTAGCTGGCAGTTTTCCTCACTAAAGAGAGTGGAAGAGGTATGCGCCAGCAACAATGCACCCGGTGTATGGTTGCCAAAGGTGAGCGGTATAAGGAGCGCAGATTCGCAGCCGTTAGATGCAAGTAAGTGTAATAACGGGTCGCGTTGCCAGAGAAACAGATCGTCTGCACAGTGCGTCAAGGTCGGTTGTCGGGTTTGTAGCGTTTGTGTCAGCAATACACTTTCGCCAGGCATACAGCGTGGCAGACACGCACAATGTGAGGCAGAAAGATCGCTGCACCACAGGCTGAACTTCTCGTTCTTTCGATGATCGCCCAGTACCATACTGACTGAAGCCAGACCGAAAAAATGATGGATCTCACGAGCGACGTCAGCGATCAGATCGTCGAGATCAAGATGTGACAACACTGCATTAGTGATATCCACCAGTACCCGATGATGATCGCGATCTTTCTCCAGCAAACGCAGCGCCACCTGCTGTTCTTCATCATTGAGCCATGATTGCAGAACCGGAGTGATTATGTGTGCCAGCCAGTTAAACAGTGTGCAATCCTGGGGAGTAAAACGACTGCCGTGGGTGCGAATAAAGCGTAGCTCCGCCATTCCACTACTGCCGAGAAGGACGGCGTGGCGCGAATAATCGACCATCTCACCCTGATACTCTGTTGTTGCCGTCACATCGCTGCCATCATCATGGTAGCGGTAATAGAAGTTGCTTTTGAGAACATGCAGTTCAATAAGTTGTACCGGGCTGAACGGCGGCGGCAGCGGGATGAAGGCGCGTAATAAAGACGCCTTGCCGTGTTTCTGTGCTAACCGCTCCGCGAGCATTCCGTTTACCGCTTCAATTGTTATTCCTTGCGGCGGGGCAAACATCGCCTCGTCTGACATAGCCATCAACAGTCCTTATTAATGAGAAATCCTTCTCACGCAATTTTTCTGGCCATCAGATAGATGACCGGTTCCTGCACAATTTCATCCAACAGATGAATGAATTGAATGCTACGCGCCTGCCACGCCGACGTCGCGTCATCTGCCAGTGGCGCGAATGCCCGGGTCAACAGGGCGGTGTGGCTGGCGTCAATAACAATCTCACCAAAAGTCATCACCCCCAGCATCTTACGTCGGGCTTGCTCCTCTTCGACCTGTGCAAGCCAATCTTCGTATTCCGTCTGTGGGCAGCGGAAGGCGACATTCAAACAATCAATCACGCCAACGTGATGACCGATAGCCAACGAGTAATACATTACCTGGGAGCTGTGTTCCGGCATCTCGTCGCTACTGGCGATAAATTTTTTTCGCAGCGTCCAGAAAACAATTTCCCTGCACTCCTCAGCCATGTAACCCCCGGAGAACGCGAAAGAGTTGCTGAACGATACTATTGAGACGTGGATCGTCAGCTTCGCGCAACCAGGTGTTAACCCGATTTCCTGTAGGATCGTCGCTTAAATGGCGCAGGAGCCGATCGCAAATTTCTCGCCCTTGACGATAGCCCGCCAGCCGCCTCGCTTCTCGCTCAATGGCGATACGCTGTGATGGCGGGATCTGCGGCCACAGCGGTTGCATGGTCACCCCGGTGGGATCGCGATAATCCACCGCGTGAATCTTCTGTTGCAGCAAACCGAGCGCCACGGCGAAACCGTGAATGGTGGCGGCCGGTGTTGGCGGGCAGCCGGGGATCCAAACATCAATGGGGACAATGGTGTCGCTGCCGCCCCAGACGCTGTAAAGATCGTGGAAAATACCGCCGCCGACACCGCACGCGCCGTAGGAAACACAGATTTTATGATCGGGGGCAGACTCATATGCCCGAAGTGCAGGCATACGCATCGCCCGGGTGACTGCGCCAGTAAATAACAAAATATCGGCGTGACGCGGTGATGAAACAACCTTAATGCCAAAACGTTCTGCGTCGAATACGGGTGTGATGGCGGCAAAAATTTCGATTTCGCAGGCGTTGCAGCCGCCGCAATCGACGCGATAAACGTAAGCCGAGCGACGGATATCCTGTAGCAAATGCTGCTTCATCTTTTGCGTTTGCTCGTCCAGCGTTATGGGCTGGCTGACATGTTGCGTAAGCACTGGACTCATAGCTGCTCCTTAGCCACCAGCGGTACATCTGTATCGTCGTTGATCAGCGTCGCGCGTTGTTTGCATTCCGGGCAGATGCTCGCTTGCGCCCACAACATTTCGCGGTTTTGTGGCGCATTTTGTTGCTGTGCCAACAGTTCTGCAGCCAGTGCGACGGTTTTTTGCGGGGCAAATGGGCGTTCGCAACGACTGCAACGTTGTAGATGAAACGTCGCGCGGGTATAGAGATCGGCTTTATTGGTGACGGTCAGTTCAAAGTTATTGGTAAGCTGAATGGCTCTGGTCGGGCACACTTCTTCACAACGTCCGCAGTAAATACAACGCCCCAGATAGAGCTGCCAGGTGCGCGTATTTTGTTGGTCGTCGGTCTGGATAGTCAGCGCATTTGCCGGACAAGCACAGGCGCAGGCACCGCAGGCAATACATTGGCTGGGCATCAGGTCCGGTTTCCCGCGAAAGCCTGGGCTGACCTCCAGTGGCGCGAAGGGATATTTCACCGTCGCGGTTCCGGCGCGCATAATAGTTTTCAGTAACTTCAGCATTTTCTGTCCTTACTTCAGCGGCGAACGGTTACGATCAATGCCGTAGCGTTCGATCTCTTTATACGGCACGGTTTTTGACTGGCGCTTGCGCACATCAACCAGCGTCACACGGTCGGTACAGGAGTAACAGGGATCAAGGCTACCGATAATCAGCGGTGCGTCAGAAACGGTATTGCCGCGCAGCATGTAACGCAGCACTGGCCAGTTGGCGTAGGTGGCGGCACGACAGCGCCAGCGGAACAATTTTTGGTTATCACCGAGCATGCTCCAGTGCACGTCTTCACCACGTGGCGCTTCAACAAAGCCCAGCGCGAATGCGTGAGGTTTATAGCTAAAGCCTTCGGTCAGCAGTGGGGTATCTGGCATGTTGTCGAGGGCAAATTCCAGCATTGCCAGCGAATCAAACGTCTCTTTGACACGGACCATCACGCGGGAGAAGACATCGCCGCCGGTAAAGGTAAACAGCGTTTTGGGAATATTGCCGTAGTCGGCGTAGGGGTGATCAAAGCGCAAATCACGGGCAAAGCCACTGCCGCGGATCAGCGGCCCTACGGGGCTATAATCACGGGCGATTTGTCGGTCGAGAATGCCAATGCCCTGAGTGCGTTGTTCCATATTCGGCGTGGCAAGCAACATCTCTACCAGCTCCGACACGTCGGCGCGCATCTCGCGCACCAGTTTCAGCGTTTGCAGACGTTGCTCTTTGAGAATATCGCGGCGAACACCACCAATCAGATTCAGACCGTAGGTTTTACGCGACCCGGTCAGCAATTCCGCCATCGTCATCGACTTTTCCCGCACGCGGAAAAATTGCATAAAGCCGGTATCAAAACCAACAAAATGGCAGGAGAGGCCAAGGTTGAGCAAATGACTATGCAGCCGTTCGACTTCCAGCAGAATCGAGCGAATAGTATGCGCTCGTTGCGGCACCTCAATCCCCAGTGCATTTTCAACCGAGTTGGTATAGGCCACACTGTGGGCAAAACCGCAAATCCCACACACGCGGTCGGATAAGAAGGTCACTTCGTTGTAGCCCATCCGCGTTTCTGCCAGTTTCTCCATGCCGCGATGGACATAAAACAGGCGGTAATCAGCATCGACAATTTGCTCGCCATCCACAAACAAGCGGAAGTGACCTGGTTCATCGGAGGTGATATGCAGCGGGCCGACAGGGATCACCCGCGCATCGCTGTTGCCCTCGTTGATAAACGGATACGTTTCGGTATCAGTCGTCGGTTCTGGGCGCAGTCGATAATCCATCGCGTCTTTGCGCAGCGGATGCATATCTTCCGGCCAGTCATCGGGCAACACCAGCCGACGCTGATCCGGCTGGCCAACCGGAATCAACCCGTACATATCGCGAATTTCTCGCTCGCCCCAGACCGCGGCAGGGACGCGCGGTGTGACTGACGGAAACTCCCGACTGTCGGCATCGACCAGTGCCTTCACCACGATCCAGCATTTTTCGGCCCCTTCCATAGAAAGGGCATAATAAACCGCGTAATGACCGTTAAGTGTCCGCTCGTCGTTGCCAAACAGGACCGGAAGCCAGCCATCATGTTGATAATAAAGATAATGCACAACGTCAGGCAGCAGATTGATTTTCACCGTAATGGTGACCTGTTCAGGCGTTTGTCGCTCTTCATCCAGCACCGCGCCGGGGAACTGCGTTTTCAGGGCGGCGAGAATCGCTTCGCCACGATTTGACGATGAATTAACGTTCACTGTGTTTCTCCGAAACAGATGCGGTGCCTGAAGGCAAAAAATCATGCCAGGTGCTACGTTGTGCAGGCAGGTCGTGCGTCCCTGAGAGGACTATAGTGGAAGCGCCCGCCAGGATCCTGATGACAGGTTGTGGAATATGCGTTCCCATCGCCAGCATCATGACCAGCAGAATCACCATTGGCGAGGTGGTCAACCAGCCAAGTTCACCCCGGTTAACGGCCTGCGGCGGTTTCGCCATTAACACCCGCGCAGCCATCCGTACCAGGCCCGCCAGCACCAGCGTTAACAGCAATAACAGCAGGACGATAATCAGCAGGTGATTACGCGCCAGTCCGGCGGTAACGGTCATAAATTCGCTAAGAAAAATGTTGAAGGGCGGCATCCCGGCCAGCGCCAGCGCACCGCCGCCAAACAGCACGGCGGTAAATGGCATGATTTTGAGCATTCCGCAGACGACGTTGAGATCGCGCGTGCCGTACTTGAGCAGTACATTGCCGGAACCGCAGAACAGCAGCGTTTTTGCCAGACTGTGGTTTAAGGTGTGCAGCAGCGCGGCAAAAATTCCCAGCGGCCCGCCAATGCCTAACGCCACCGCGACCAGTCCCATGTTCTCCACGCTGGAGTACGCCAGCAGACGCTTAATGTCCCGCTGTACCAGAATGAAAAATGCCGCCACGGCAACCGACAACATGCCGAAGATGAGCAACAACCGGTTGGGGAAATCGCTGCCGATGGCCTGGCAAATAATGATGTAATAGCGAATCAGCACCAATAGCGCGCAGTTCAGCAATACGGCGGAGAGCAGGGCGCTGACCGGACTCGGCGCTTCACTGTGAGCATCTGGCAGCCAGGCGTGCATGGGGAATAGCCCGGTTTTGGTGCCAAAGCCAATTAGCACAAACACAAAGGCCAACAGCATTAATGTTGGGTCAAGCAAGGACGATTGCTTAAGAACCTCGCTCCAGAATATCGCCATTTCTGCCTGCGGCATAACGCTGGCGGCGTTGGCGTATACCAGCACGGTACCGAACAGACCAAAAGCGACACCAACAGTACAAATAATGATGTACTTCCATGCAGCTTCCAGCGATGAACGCTGACCGTAAATGCCTACCAGAAACGCCGAGCTTAAGGTGGTGGCTTCGATCGCCGCCCACATCACAATCAGGTTATTGCTGGTAACAACCAGCAGCATGGTGAACAAAAACAGATGGAAGAAACCGTAGTAATCGCACAGCGTAACGGGTGAAAGCTCGCCGTGTGCCACTTCATGACGCATGTAGCCAATCGAGTAAACACCGGTGAGAAAGCCAATCACACCAAGAATGGCGAGGAACAAACCGCCCAGACCATCAATATGAAGCCACAGTCCCGCAGCGAATATTTCTCCCGCATCAGCGGCAGTTTGGACCACCCACAGTGTCAGAATCAGCAGCAGTGTGATCCCTAAGCTATGTAGTACTGTCACCGTGCGAGTCGCAGAGTGTCCCCATTTCCGGCAGGCAAAACAGAGCAGCGAAAAAAGCAGCGGCGTGAGCAGGAGTAAAGCGAACATCACAGAATAACTCATCTCATTATCCCTTCAGCGCGGTCAAGTTGTTCACGTCCAGCGTGCCGTGGGTACGCCATATTTTTCTTGCCAGTAACACCATCACAATGACGGCGAAGATGGCGTCGGTAGCGATACCAATTTCCACCAGTTCCGGTGCACGCCAGGCAAGAAGCGCCAGCACCAGATGGGAGCCGTTTTCCATCAGGCAGTAACCAAAAATTTGCCGCAGGATATTGCGCTGGCTGACAATGCACAGCAGGCCAAGCAGAAAATGACCTAACGCCACCGCCAGCGCCGGTTTCAGCCCGGTAGCCATCGGTAGCTTCACGGGCTGAACGACAAATGCGCAAAGCAGGACAATTAATGCCGCGAGCAATGCCATCATAGCCGGACCGAATAACGCTTTTTCCGGGATGTTCTGGGGAATATTTCGTGCAGCGTAAATCATGATTAACGGTACCAGCAGCACTTTGGTGATAAAGGCGCTGGCGGACCAGATCAGCAGTTGCTCTGCGACGAACAGGCACGAGAGGGTGGCGAAAATAGACACCAGCACCAGCGACTGGCAGGCGTAAAATCCGCATGACAGGCGATAGCTTTTGACGCTAATCACAAACAGCGATGTCAGCATCATCAGTCCCGCCAGATTATTTACGATCATAGAACCGGTCATTCATCATCTCCTTACTGCAACCAGGTCGCGGCGATTACGCTGGAAATCAGCGACATCACAATCAGTACAATCAACACCAGGCGCATTGATCCTGGCAGCGGTGCGGCATCGGCGACGGCCTCGCTCGGTTTGCCAGGCACGACGCGACCAAACCAGCGAATAAACCAGGCGAAACTGGCGACCGATTCAAACATCAGCAGAATCATGGCGGGCAGCAGGATCCAGTACTCCACTGACAACGAAAAACCGGCGGCAAACAGCGGGAATTTACTGAAGAAGCCGTTGAACGGCGGTACGCCAGTAATCGCCAGCGCGGCTACGCAGAAACCCACGCCTGGCAACGGCAGGGTGTGCAATACGCCACGCAGACGCGGCAACAAGCGCGTGCCGCAGCTGTAACTCAGCGCACCTGCTACAAGGAAAAATAGGCTTTTAGCGAACGCGTGGTTGACGATGTAGGCGATGCTGCCCTCCAGCGCCAGCCGCGAGCCGAAGATGGAGAGCGACAAGCCGAAAAACATCCAGCCAAGTTGAGTGATGGTCGACCAGGCCAGCAACCGCTTCATATCCTGCTGTGGCAAATACATCAGGAAGCCGTAAAGAATGGTGACCAGTGCCATAACCATGCCAACGCCGCCAATCACATGCGGGATATTGCCGCCGTCGATAATGGCACGGGCAAAAATGTAAACGCCCACTTTCACCATCGATGCGGCGTGGAGATAGGCGCTGATCGGTGTTGGCGCTTCCATTGCATCCGGTAGCCACGCTTGCATCGGTAGCTGGGCCGATTTCCCCCACGCGGCAAACAGGATGCCGCCATAAACCAGATAACGTGCGTCGCCGTGTAACTCGCTCATCGCGCTAAGCGCAAACGTTCCGGTCTGCAAAAACAGCGTGGCGGCGGCAAGATACAACCCCAGCGAACCGATATGAGTGATAAGTAACGCTTTTAGTGCTGAACGCTGCGCTTTATCGCTCTGGTAATAACTGATCAACGCCCAGGAGCAGCCGCCCGTAATTTCAAAAAACAACAACTGACCGAGCAGCGTCGAGGAGAGTACCAGTCCCGCCATCGCGCCGATAAAAACCAGCAAAAATGCGTAATAACGATTCGTGCCGTTATGCAGGTGTTCGCGATTTTTATCCGTCAGATAACCCGTGGAGTAGATCGTGACCAGCAAACCGAGGAACACCACCACAAACAGAATCAGCGTACTCACGCGATCAATGACCAGGCCAAACAACGCCACATCCCCCACGTTGACCAACGTCAACGTGACGGCAACTTTATCGGCCTGATAAAACGCGGAGATCAGTGACAACATGCACAGCGTGGTCAGCGCGGCGAACAAAACCCCCCATTCGGCGGCCCGACGTTGTGGCGAAAACGAAACGACCAGTGCGCCGATAAAAGGCAGCAATAACGTCGTCAGAGCAAGATTTTCCATATTCCGTTAGTGCTCCTTACAGACCGGTTAACCAGAAGACCCAGGCAAGCGCAGCAAGGCTGAAGCCAAGCCAGGTCACATGGTGAATGAGTAAAAATCGCCCGCGTGCCAGCGTGTTTTCTGCGATAGAGGCCAGAACAAAAATCAGCAAAACCTTGAGCAGCGTAACGACAAGTGAAGTCAGCAGGCAGGTGAGAGAAAGCTCTTGCGCGCGCCCAAAGGGCAGAAACAGGGCCACAAACAGTGATGCCATCACGACCTGTTTCAGCCCCAGCCCCAACTTCGCCAGCGCCAGCCCGGCACCGGAATATTCGGTCAGCGGGCCTTCCTGTAATTCCTGTTCTGCTTCAGCAACATCAAAGGGAATTTTTCCCATCTCAATGAAGCAGGCAAAACCACAGGCCAGTAACGCCAGTACGGTGGTTAGCGGCGAGTTCCAGCCCGTCGCCAGCGTCTTGCTGATCATCTCGATATGCGTGGAATCCGCTATCAGCGCCAATACCAGCAGTGAGAGAATGAGCATGGGTTCGACCAGAATGCCGAGCGTTAACTCGCGACTGGCACCGATTCCCGCAAAGGGGCTTCCGGTATCCAGCCCGGAAAGAGCAAAGAAAAAACGAAATAGGGCAAGAAGATAGATAAGGGTGATCAGATCGCCGCCGCCCGCAAAAGGGGAAACAGTAATAAATAGTGGTAGGGCCATCGCCAGCACCAGCATGCTGCTGATTAATACCCACGGCATCAGGCGGAACATCAGACCTGAAGATGTCGGCGCAACTTCCTGGCGTTTAAACAGTTTGTGGATATCGCGATAATCCTGCCAGATCCCCGGTCCGCGACGGGAGTGCATACGCGCGCGTATCTGCCGGGAAATCCCCGTAAAAAGCGGGGTTAGCGCCAGCAGAATCACGGCCTGTGCTAACGCAAAAATGATCAGATATCCGTCGCAAAGAGTTTGTCTCATGGTGATTTCCTTAGACGGCAATAGCGATTAGCAGCACAACCAGTGCGGCGACCACATACAGGCAATAGAGACGAAAGTCGCCGCTTTGCAGATGCTGTATTTCTTTGGCCAGCCGTTGGGTGGCGCTCACGATGGGGCGGATCACCCGCTCATCCCAGAAGGGTTCTGTGCTCTGAGCCCTGGCGGTGACGTGCGCAAGACCTTTGTTCAGCCTCAGCGTAGGGTCGAGCTGTTGTCGTAGACGAAATAGCGCACAAAAGACCACACGCAGCGGCTGCATCACGCCATTGCCTGACGGGGCCATCGCATTATCCCAGCCGTAGCCGCATGCCCAGGCATCTCCTGTGCGACGAAACGCTGCGCGGCGCGAACGACACCACAGCCAGTAAAGGCCAGGCAGCAAAGGCATCGCCAGTAGTAACAGCAACAGTAATGAGGGAGTGACCCGTGTATGAAACGTGCCGGGTACAAGTGCTATTCCGCTGGCGACAGTGACGGGAGGGGTATTGGTAAACGCATGGGCAATGTGCATTATCTTCGGTGCCAGCCAACTGGCACTAAGCGCAATGAATACGCAGAGTGCCGCGAGCAGTAGCATGGCGACGATCATCGTATTTGGCACGTCCTGTGCCTCTTCAGCGTGTGTACTGCGCGGCGCACCACAGAAAGTAATGCCGTACATTTTGACGAAGCACATTACTGCCAGCCCACCAGTGACTGCCAGCATCACCATAGCAATAGGACCCGCAAGTTGTAGCGCTACGGCTTCCACACGACTTAGTGAGAACAGCGACTGCCAGGTGTACCATTCGCTGATAAAACCATTCAGCGGAGGAATGGCTGATATCGCGAGGCAACCAATCAGGCATGCTGCGGCTGTCCACGGCATCCGTTTCGCCAGTGCCCCCATTTTTTCCATGTCGTGGGTATGCAAACGCGAAATAATTGCGCCCGCGCCGAGAAACAGCAGCCCTTTGAACAGCGCATGGTTGAGCAGATGAAACAGCGCGCCGAGCAGTCCAACAACGGTGAGCAGCGGGTCGTGCAGTGACAGACCGACCATCGCCACACCGACCGCCAGCAAAATAATGCCGACGTTTTCGACGGTACTCCAGGCCAGCAGCCGTTTGATATCCTGTTCCGCCAGCGCATATAGCACGCCCAGGAGCGCGGAGATTGCGCCGATCGCCATCACCAGAATGCCCCACCACAGCGGCAAATCCGTTTGCGCCAGCAGATCCATCGCTACTTTAAGGATGCCGAAAATACCGATTTTGACCATTACGCCAGACATCAACGCCGAAGCGTGCGATGGTGCGGCAGGGTGAGCGCGCGGCAACCAGCTGTGCAACGGCATCATCCCGGCTTTCGCGCCAAAACCGAAAAAGGCCAGCAGGAACACCGCCGACGCCAGCCCCGGAGAAAGTGAAAGCGTGCGGAAACTGGCAAAATCGAGGCTGCCGCTTTCGCGCCCCATCAGCAAGAAGGCGATCATAATCAGCACCGATCCGGCGTGGGCGATAAAAAAGTAGAGCATGCCAGCGTTGATCGACGTTTTATCCTGCCTGGCAATGACCAGAAACCAGGAAGACAGCGACATCATTTCAAACAGCACGATGAACCAAAAAGCGTTGTCCATCACCAGCAGGGCAACCATCGATGCGATGAAAAGATTCATAAAGAAGCCCATCGCCGCCGCGCCTTTACCCTCGTATTCGCGCATATAAGTCAATGAATAGAGCGAACAAACCACCACCAGCAAGGAGATAACCAGCACCATAAATGCCGAGAGGCTATCCATTCGCAGGGTTAAATCGGCAAATTCAAAAGGTGTGGCAAAACGGGCGGCTAAAGTTACGCCTGCATGTAATTGCGTAATTCCGCTGATGATGCCAATCACGCCGCCCACCAGCGATGTGATGCCGGAAAGCTTAATAGCCAGTCTGTCCAGACCGAGTAAAAATAGCGAAGCCAGACTGGCAAACAGATAGAGGATCAGCGACCAGGTTAATAATTGCAGGGCATCCATTAGCGTTGCTCCTGAGTGAGGGAAAGGGGATCCTCCCCGCCATTGGCAAACCAGCTTGCGGCAAGGCGCTGTTTTTCTTTCATCTGACGTTGCAGGCTATCGTCGGTGATCAGCCGTAACGCCTGATTCGGACAAGCGCGAACGCAGGCCGGACCTTCTGGCAAGAAATCACACAGGTCGCATTTCACCGCGACGGTCTGGACACCCGGTTCCCAGCGCAGCAAAGCATGTTGGGTTGGCGCGTTTTCTTCGCCGTCTTTGAGTGAGCCCTCAGCCTGAAAAACATATTGCGCAGGGGCATTCACCGGACGGCTTCCTGAAGCGCTGATTGCGCCAAATGGGCAGACCACGGCGCAAAGCTTGCAGCCAATACAGAGGCTTTCGTTGAGTTGGATCGCATCGTCCCTCTGGGAGATGGCATTGACCGGGCAGACCTGCAGGCAAGGGGCTTCCTCACAGTGATGACACACGACAGGGGCAGTGAGTGTTGACGTCTTCGCCAGGGCCAGGCGCGGGTGTTGCTGTAAACCTTGCGTTTTATGCACGTCCGAACAGGCAGCGAGACAGGTATTACATCCTGTACACCACAGTGGTTCGGCCACCACAAAGCGGTTCATGTCGGCTCCTTGAAAATGATATGAAACATTGCATTTCATATTGCATAAAGGATGCCAGTCTGATTAATTTAATATATTCAATAATTTATGTGTTAACTGGATTCTGAACGGTACAAAAATGATGGTCATTAACGTTCAGCAATAAATGGATTCGACACCCGTGTCGCAGGGGAAAGCGAGAATGTGATCTTGATCACGAGAAGTGAGGTGTGCTGACCGCAAGCGCAGCCAGCACGGAATGGAGCAAAGTAATCAGGCGTGTTCTTTCAGCCAGTTCAGCACAACGTCGTGGTGATTGCTGGTTTTGAAATCGTCAAAAACATGTTCGATTTTGCCATCAGCGTCAATCAGGAAGCTGATGCGATGAATACCATCGTAGGTTTTGCCCATGAAGGACTTTTCACCCCAGACGCCGAATTGTTCGCACACCTGGTGGTCCTCATCAGACAGGAGCGTAAAGTTAAGCAGCTCTTTTTCCGCAAAACGGGAGAGTTTTTCGGGTTTATCGGTGCTGATACCCAGCACATCAACGCCCGCTTTTTTCAACTCATCCATGTTATCGCGTAAGCCGCAGGCCTGTACGGTACAGCCGGGGGTCATGGCTTTCGGGTAGAAATAAACCAGAACACGCTGTCCCTGGAAGTCGGTCAAATTAACTTGTTCTCCGTCTTGATCCGGCAAGCTAAATTTCGGTGCGATATCACCGGCTTTCAGTGGATTCATTACTTAACTCCATCCTGTTCATCATGTTGGGAATAATTGACGACGTTAATACTGCCTTGTGCATTGAGTTCTGTACATAGGGCTTTGAACGCTTGCTCAATATTTGCTGCGTCCGCAGATGCGGGGCTGTGGGCAGTTATCTGAATATGCAACTGCGCAGCCCGTTCATTTTCAGCAGGTTGCGTGCGCGACACCAGCTCCGCAATGTTCATATGATGCGCGTCGAAAAGTGCTGTGAAGCGTTCAATTAAATGCGGGGAGTCTGCCACATCGACCTGAACCCAGACAGATGCTGGCATTGGCGGACGCGGACGCGCCGTCGTGCGCTTCATCACGATTAAAAGATCCAGTTCGGCACCTTTCAACGGTAACGTTGATTCAATCAGAGTAATGGCATTCCATGAACCGGAAAGCAGCATGATAAACGTGAACTCTTCTCCCAGCATCGCCAGGCGACTGTCTTCAATATTACAGCCGCAACTACTGACATGACGGGTGATGGTGTTCACTATTCCAGGGCGATCGGCACCCAACGCAGTGATCACCAGATAATGTTGCGATGACAGTGTCAAACTGGTTATTCCTTCAAGGGGTGAGTTGTTCTTAAGGAAAGCATAAAAAAAACATGCATACAACAATCAGAACGGTTCTGTCTGCTTGCTTTTAATGCCATACCAAACGTACCATTGAGACACTTGTTTGCACAGAGGATGGCCCATGTTCACGGGAAGTATTGTCGCGATTGTTACTCCGATGGATGAAAAAGGTAATGTCTGTCGGGCTAGCTTGAAAAAACTGATTGATTATCATGTCGCCAGCGGTACTTCGGCGATCGTTTCTGTTGGCACCACTGGCGAGTCCGCTACCTTAAATCATGACGAACATGCTGATGTGGTGATGATGACGCTGGAGCTGGCTGACGGGCGCATTCCGGTGATTGCCGGGACCGGTGCTAACGCTACTGCGGAAGCCATTAGCCTGACGCAGCGCTTCAATGACAGCGGTATCGTCGGCTGCCTGACGGTAACCCCTTACTACAATCGTCCGTCGCAAGAAGGTTTGTATCAGCATTTCAAAGCCATCGCTGAACATACTGACCTGCCGCAAATTCTGTATAATGTGCCGTCCCGTACTGGCTGCGATCTGCTCCCGGAAACGGTGGGCCGTCTGGCGAAAGTAAAAAATATTATCGGAATCAAAGAGGCAACAGGGAACTTAACGCGTGTAAACCAGATCAAAGAGCTGGTTTCAGATGATTTTGTTCTGCTGAGCGGCGATGATGCGAGCGCGCTGGACTTCATGCAATTGGGCGGTCATGGGGTTATTTCCGTTACGGCTAACGTCGCAGCGCGTGATATGGCCCAGATGTGCAAACTGGCAGCAGAAGGGCATTTTGCCGAGGCACGCGTTATTAATCAGCGTCTGATGCCATTACACAACAAACTATTTGTCGAACCCAATCCAATCCCTGTGAAATGGGCATGTAAGGAACTGGGTCTTGTGGCGACCGATACGCTGCGCCTGCCAATGACACCAATCACCGACAGTGGTCGTGAGACGGTCAGAGCGGCGCTTAAGCATGCCGGTTTGCTGTAAAGTTTAGGGAGATTTGATGGCTTACTCTGTTCAAAAGTCGCGCCTGGCAAAGGTTGCGGGTGTTTCGCTTGTTTTATTACTCGCTGCCTGTAGTTCTGACTCACGCTATAAGCGTCAGGTCAGTGGTGATGAAGCCTACCTGGAAGCGGCACCGCTTGCGGAGCTTCATGCCCCGGCTGGAATGATTTTGCCGGTGACCTCCGGTGATTATGCAATCCCGGTGACCAACGGTAGTGGTGCTGTCGGTAAGGCGCTGGACATTCGTCCACCAGCCCAGCCGCTGGCACTGGTTTCTGGCGCGCGTACCCAGTTCACGGGCGATACCGCTTCATTGCTGGTGGAAAATGGTCGTGGCAATACTCTGTGGCCGCAGGTGGTTAGCGTGCTGCAGGCGAAAAACTACACCATCACCCAACGTGATGATGCTGGTCAGACACTGACCACCGATTGGGTACAATGGAACCGTCTGGACGAAGACGAGCAGTATCGTGGTCGTTATCAAATCTCTGTTAAGCCGCAGGGTTATCAGCAGGCGGTTACGGTTAAACTGCTGAACCTGGAACAGGCGGGCAAACCGGTTGCAGACGCGGCTTCCATGCAGCGTTACAGCACGGAGATGATGAACGTTATTTCCGCCGGTCTGGATAAATCTGCCACTGACGCCGCGAACGCTGCGCAAAATCGTGCCTCCACCACTATGGACGTACAAAGTGCAGCTGATGACACCGGTTTACCAATGCTGGTCGTACGCGGGCCGTTCAATGTGGTTTGGCAACGTCTGCCAGCTGCGCTGGAAAAAGTGGGCATGAAAGTGACCGACAGCACCCGTTCGCAGGGCAACATGGCCGTAACTTACAAGCCGCTGTCTGACAGCGAATGGCACGAACTGGGCGCGAGCGATCCAGGTCTGGCATCCGGTGACTATAAACTGCAGGTTGGCGATTTAGATAACCGCAGCAGCCTACAGTTCATCGATCCGAAAGGTCATACTCTGACTCAGAGTCAGAACGACGCGCTGGTAGCTGTCTTCCAGGCTGCGTTTAGCAAGTAAAAATACAGGGCTGGAGTCATCCGGCCCTTTTTTCTGATATGATACGCAAACGTGTGCGTCGGCAGAAAAACGCGATTTTAGCGGTAATTCGCACGAAATTTGTTTGTCGGACGTAGGTCGGATAAGGCGTTCACGCCGCATCCGACAAAACATCCGGCACACCAGACAGCAATAGATTTTAAAACGTTAATTCACACCCAGGAGTGATAAAGATGCAAAAGCAAGCTGAGTTGTATCGTGGTAAAGCGAAAACCGTATACAGCACGGAAAACCCGGACCTGTTGGTGCTCGAATTCCGCAATGATACGTCAGCAGGGGATGGCGCGCGCATTGAGCAGTTTGATCGCAAAGGTATGGTGAACAACAAGTTCAACTACTTCATTATGAGCAAACTGGCTGAAGCGGGTATCCCGACTCAAATGGAGCGTCTGCTCTCCGATACCGAATGTCTGGTGAAAAAGCTGGATATGGTGCCGGTTGAGTGTGTCGTGCGTAACCGTGCTGCTGGCTCTCTGGTGAAACGTCTTGGAATCGAAGAAGGTATTGAGCTGAACCCGCCACTGTTCGATCTGTTCCTGAAAAACGACGCCATGCACGATCCGATGGTCAACGAATCTTACTGCGAAACCTTTGGCTGGGTGAGCAAAGAGAACCTGGCGCGTATGAAAGAGCTGACCTACAAAGCGAACGACGTGCTGAAAAAACTGTTCGATGATGCTGGTCTCATTCTGGTCGACTTCAAGCTGGAGTTTGGTCTGTACAAAGGCGAAGTAGTTCTGGGCGATGAGTTCTCCCCGGACGGCAGCCGTCTGTGGGACAAAGAAACGCTGGAGAAAATGGACAAAGACCGTTTCCGCCAGAGCCTCGGTGGCCTGATCGAAGCCTATGAAGCCGTTGCCCGCCGCTTGGGTGTACAGCTGGACTGATTTTTTTATTCATCATCTTGCCGTGCTGCTGGCACGGCAAGACAACCGCTCTCATAAGATGAGTATTGAACGCTCATTCCTCCGCCATTTCATCCCGCTTTCCTGTGGTAATCTTCCTCTGAACCACCTACGATCATTTCTATAATGAATATATTGTTGAGGTATCTATGCGTTGGCAAGGGCGACGTGAAAGTGACAATGTTGAAGACAGGCGCAATAGCTCCGGCGGTCCGTCAATGGGCGGTCCAGGTTTTCGCCTGCCAAGCGGTAAAGGCGGGCTGATTTTACTGATAGTCGTGCTGGTTGCAGGCTACTATGGCGTTGATTTAACCGGGTTGATGACCGGACAGCCGGTTTCCCAACAGCAATCAACACGGTCAATTAGTCCTAATGAAGACGAAGCCGCAAAATTCACTTCGGTGATTTTGGCAACCACGGAAGACACCTGGGGACAGCAATTCGAGAAGATGGGTAAAACCTATCAGCAACCGAAGCTGGTCATGTACCGTGGAATGACGCGCACCGGCTGCGGGGCGGGCCAATCCATTATGGGACCGTTCTATTGCCCGGCGGATGGCACGGTTTATATCGATCTCTCCTTCTATGATGACATGAAAGACAAACTTGGCGCGGATGGCGATTTTGCCCAGGGGTACGTTATCGCCCATGAAGTCGGTCATCATGTGCAGAAACTGTTAGGCATCGAGCCGAAAGTTCGTCAACTGCAACAAAACGCGACGCAGGCGGAAGTGAACCGCTTATCTGTGCGTATGGAACTCCAGGCCGACTGTTTTGCCGGTGTCTGGGGGCATAGTATGCAGCAGCAAGGTGTTCTGGAAACCGGCGATCTGGAAGAGGCGCTGAACGCGGCGCAGGCCATCGGCGATGACCGTTTACAACAGCAAAGTCAGGGGCGAGTAGTACCAGACAGTTTCACACATGGCACTTCTCAGCAACGCTACAGCTGGTTTAAACGTGGTTTCGACAGTGGCGATCCGGCACAATGCAATACTTTTGGTAAAAGCATTTAACTTCCGGGGCAGGGATGGCTGAACTGACTGCGCTTCACACATTAACAGCGCAAATGAAACGTGAAGGGATCCGCCGCTTGCTGGTGTTGAGCGGGGAAGAGGGTTGGTGTTTTGATCATGCGCTTAAGTTGCGTGATGCCTTACCTGGCGACTGGCTGTGGATTTCGCCGCAGCCAGTCGCTGAAAACCACTGTTTTCCCTCGGCGCTACAAACTTTACTTGGGCGCGAGTTCCGGCATGCGGTATTCGACGCCCGCCACGGCTTTGATGCCGCTGCCTTTGCGGCACTTAGCGGAACGTTGAAAGCGGGAAGCTGGCTGGTTTTGTTACTCCCTGTATGGGAAGAGTGGGATAACCAACCTGATGCCGACTCGCTGCGCTGGAGTGATTGCCCTGACCCTATTGCGACGCCGCATTTTGTCCAGCATTTCAAACGCGTAATTACGGCGAATAACGACGCTATCCTCTGGCGGCAAAACCAGCCGTTCTCGTTGGCGCATTTTACTCCCCGTACTGACTGGCACCCCGCGACCGGCGCACCACAACCAGAACAACAGCAACTCTTACAGCAGCTACTGACCATGCCGCCGGGCGTGGCAGCGGTAACTGCTGCGCGTGGGCGCGGTAAGTCGGCGTTGGCAGGGCAACTTATTTCTCGTATTGCGGGCAGTGCGATTGTCACCGCGCCCGCAAAAGCGGCAACGGATGTACTGGCACAATTTGCGGGCGAGAAGTTTCGCTTTATTGCACCGGATGCCTTGATAGCCAGCGATGAGCAAGCCGACTGGCTGGTGGTCGATGAAGCCGCAGCCATACCTGCGCCGTTGTTGCATCAACTGGTATCGCGTTTTCCTCGAACGTTGTTAACCACTACGGTGCAGGGCTACGAAGGCACGGGACGTGGTTTTTTGCTGAAATTTTGCGCTCGCTTTCCGCATTTACACCGTTTTGAACTGCAACAGCCGATCCGCTGGGCACAGGGATGCCCGCTGGAAAAAATGGTTAGTGAGGCACTGGTTTTTGACGATGAAAACTTCACCCACACACCACAAGGCAATATCGTCATTTCCGCATTTGAACAGACGTTATGGCGAAGCGAGCCACAAACGCCGTTAAAGGTTTATCAATTATTGTCTGGTGCGCACTACCGGACTTCGCCGCTGGATTTACGCCGCATGATGGATGCACCAGGGCAACATTTTTTACAGGCGGCTGGCGAAAACGCGATTGCCGGGGCGCTGTGGCTGGTGGATGAGGGCGGATTATCTCAAGAACTCAGTCAGGCGGTATGGGCAGGTTTTCGTCGCCCGCGGGGTAATCTGGTGGCCCAGTCGCTGGCGGCGCACGGCAGCAATCCACTGGCGGCGACATTGCGCGGAAGGCGGGTTAGCCGGATAGCAGTTCATCCGGCTCGTCAGCGGGAAGGCACAGGTCAGCAACTGATTGCTGGTGCTTTGCAATATACGCATGACCTCGACTATCTTTCGGTGAGTTTTGGTTACACCGGGGAATTATGGCGTTTCTGGCAACGCTGCGGTTTTGTGCTGGTGCGAATGGGTAATCATCGTGAAGCCAGCAGCGGTTGCTATACGGCGATGGCGCTGTTACCGATGAGTGATGCGGGTAAACAACTGGCTGAAGGTGAGCATTACCGTTTACGTCGCGATGCGCAAGCTCTCGCAAAGTGGAATGGCGAAACGCTTCCTGTTGATCCACTAAACGATGCCGTCCTTTCTGACGACGACTGGCTTGAACTGGCCGGTTTTGCTTTCGCTCATCGTCCGCTATTAACGTCGTTAGGTTGCTTAATGCGTCTGTTACAAACCAGCGAAATGGCATTACCGGCGCTGCGTGGACGTTTACAGAAAAACGCCAGTGACGCGCAGTTATGTACCACACTTAAACTTTCAGGCCGTAAGCTGTTACTGGTCCGTCAGCGGGAAGAGGCCGCGCAGGCGCTATACGCACTTGATGATGTTCGCACTGAGCGTTTGCGCGATCGCATAACGCAATGGCAATTTTTTCACTGACTCCTTCAATTTTCTCCCATGGTCATTGTGAGTCAGCGGCGTAAAATTAATGACATCAGTTAAGGAGTTCGCCATGAAACATGACCATTTTGTTGTTCAAAGCCCGGATAAACCTGCGCAACAGTTGTTACTGCTTTTCCACGGTGTCGGGGATAACCCGGTGGCAATGGGGGAAATAGGTAGCTGGTTTGCGCCGCTATTTCCTGATGCGCTGGTGGTGAGTGTCGGAGGCGCGGAGCCGAGCGGTAATCCGGCGGGGCGTCAGTGGTTTTCGGTGCAGGGTATTACGGAAGATAATCGCCAGGCGCGTGTGGATGCCATCATGCCGACGTTTATTGAGACGGTGCGCTACTGGCAGAAACAGAGCGGAGTAGGGGCTAACGCCACGGCGCTAATCGGTTTCTCTCAAGGCGCGATTATGGCGCTGGAGAGCATTAAAGCCGAACCGGGCCTTGCCTCACGCGTCATTGCCTTTAACGGACGCTATGCGAGCCTGCCGGAAACCGCGTCTACAGCCACGACAATTCACCTGATTCATGGCGGTGAAGATCCGGTTATCGATCTGGCGCATGCGGTTGCGGCGCAGGAAGCGTTAATCAGTGCCGGTGGTGACGTGACGCTGGATATCGTGGAGGATTTAGGCCATGCGATCGACAATCGCAGTATGCAATTTGCTCTGGATCACTTGCGTTATACCATTCCGAAACATTATTTCGACGAAGCGCTAAGCGGCGGTAAGCCTGGCGATGATGATGTGATTGAAATGATGTAATAATAGCCGGGTAGGTCTGATAAGACTGTATCAGGCATCATGGCCGGATGCGGCGTTAACGCCTTATCCGGCCACTTAGCTTACTTCTTCGGTTGATCCTTTTTCGGCCAGTCGTCGTCATCGTCCCACTTATCGTTGAAATCACGATGCGGGGGAAGCTCCGGCTTGTTGGCGAGAAATTTCTTATGGTCGACGCGCTTGAGATCTTTAATCACGTTCAGCAGGACGCCTACCAAAAAGACAATCACCAGAATCCACCAATATTTAGCCAGCCAGTCCATGCTTATTTCCTCTTGCGGAACCACTCATCACGCGACGAGCTGTTCCATGATACGTTGATACATACGGGCAAGTAGCTGCAGGTCGGCAGCGTTCACACATTCATTAATTTTATGAATAGTGGCATTGACCGGCCCGAGTTCCACCACCTGCGCCCCCATGCGGGCAATAAAGCGCCCGTCGGACGTTCCGCCTGTGGTCAGTAGCTGCGGTTTAATTTCATTATAGTGCTCAACCGCGTTAACGACCGCATCCACCAGTTTACCGCGTGCGGTCAAAAATGGCTGCCCGGAAAGCCACCAATCCACCGTATAGCGCAGTTGATGTTTTTCAAGCAGGGCAAGCACCTGCGCTTTGATCATCTCATCAGTCAGTTCGGTGCTGAAGCGGAAGTTAAACTGCACAAACAGTTCACCCGGAATAACGTTGTTACTGCCCGTTCCCGCCTGAATATTGGCAATCTGCATACTGGTCGCCGGGAAGAATTCATTGCCCTGATCCCACTCAATAGCCACTAATTCATTAAGGAAAGGTGCTGCGCGATGTACCGGATTGTCAGCCAGATGTGGGTAGGCAACATGCCCCTGCACGCCATGAATGGTGAGGTTGCAGGTTAACGATCCGCGACGACCATTTTTCACCACATCACCTACCACTTCGATACTCGACGGTTCGCCGACCAGGCAGTAATCGAGACGCTCATTACGTGCCATTAACGCCTCGACGACTTTTACCGTACCGTTGTGGGCACTGGCTTCTTCATCAGAGGTGATCAGAAATGCCAGTCGACCTGCATGGTTGGGATGTTGTGCGACAAAGCGTTCTGCCGCTACCACCATCGCTGCCAGCGAGCCTTTCATATCTGCCGCACCGCGCCCGAATAACATGCCGTCACGAATGGTGGGTTCAAACGGCGGATTGATCCAACGGTCGGCGTCGCCAGGCGGCACCACGTCGGTATGCCCGGCAAAGGCTAACGTTTCACCCTGCCCACGCCATGCCCAAAAATTCTGCGTATCGGCAAAGTCCATGCGTTCAACGGTAAAACCGATCGCCTGCAAACGTTCAATCAACAAAGCCTGGCATCCTGCGTCATCAGGACTCAGGGAAGGGCGGCGAATAAGCTGTTGTGTCAGCTCAATAACCGGGCACGACATAGACTACACCTCATGGAAAAATTGCTGATAACTGGATTCACTGAAACCCAGCAGCATAGGCTTACCAGGCGCGCAGAGCAATGGACGTTTGATAATTGCAGGCATTTCAGTCATTAATGTCGCCGCAGAGGCCGCATCGGTGATTTTATTGCGGGTGGTTTCGTCCAGTTTACGCCAGGTTGTACCACGGGTGTTGAGTAACGCTTCCCAGCCTAATTCGTTGATAAAACCGTTCAATAATTCGCTGTCCAATCCATCGACGCGGTAATCATGAAAACGATAGTCGATGTTATTGGCTTCCAGCCAACGGCGAGCCTTTTTAATGGTGTCACAATTTTTGATGCCGTAAAGTGTAACCATAATGAATCCTTTTTCGATTTATGAGAATAAATACTCATTTAAGGGTGAAAACATTTTGCCTGCAAATGATTATCAGGAAATATAACATTATCGAAGTATTCAAATTAACAACTATTAAATAACATTAAACATTTTTAACGTAAACATTAAGAATATTCATCTTGTTATCTGTCTGTATTTTAACCAGAATTAAATCAGTATTAGATGCCGTATGAATATCTCGAAATGTTGCTGTGTATCACATACAAATTATCACCGCAGGACCATAGTATTTACATAAGGTTTGTCCCCCGGAGGTAGTCATCGCAGCAATCGAGTAAATTAGCTTCACCACGGTATATTGTTTCCGTAGAATACCCATAATTATAAGAGAGGTTGTTATGATTGAACGTGAACTGGGGAACTGGAAAGACTTTATCGAAGTTATGCTTCGTAAGTAATTCCTGAGACAAAGTACAAACAGCAAGAACCCGCTGAGCAGGTTCTTAATCGGAAAGTTGAAAAAGGCGACACATTAGCATGTCGCCTTTTTTATTGCTTATTCCGGGCGCGGCTTCAGCGGGAAGCGGCGGCGCACCAGCACAAAGAACAGCGGCACGAAGTAAATAGCCAGAATAGTGGCCGAAATCATCCCGCCCATTACGCCAGTACCCACCGCATGCTGACCACCGGAACCGGCACCCGTGCTGGTTGCCATTGGCAATACGCCGAAGATAAATGCCAGCGAAGTCATCAGAATCGGGCGTAAACGCTGACGGCAGGCGTGGAGCGTCGCTTCAAACAGGTCGTGGCCTTTTTGGTTCATCTCGTTAGCAAACTCGACGATCAGGATGGCGTTTTTCGCCGATAAACCAATGACCGTTAACAGGCCCACCTGGAAGTAAACGTCGTTTTCCAGCCCGCGCATCCAGGTTGCCAGCAGCGCGCCGATAACCCCCAGCGGCACGACCAGCATTACCGAGAACGGCACCGACCAGCTTTCATACAACGCCGCAAGACACAGGAATACCACCAGCAAGGAAATAGCGTACAGCGCCGGAGCCTGCGCGCCGGAAAGCCGCTCCTGATACGACATCGCCGTCCACTCCAGACCAAAGCCGTTTGGTAACTGCTTCACTAACGATTCCATAATATCCATCGCCGTACCGGTACTGACCCCCGGTGCGGCTTCCCCTACAATCTCTACCGCAGAATAACCGTTATAGCGTTCCAGACGCGGCGAGCCTGTCTCCCAGCGTGAGGTCGCGAAAGCAGAGAAGGGCACCATGCCGCCATCTTTATTTCGGACATACCAGAGATTGATGTCATCTGGCAGCATGCGATACGGCGCAGCTGCCTGCACATAGACTTTCTTCACGCGACCGCGATCCATAAAGTCATTCACATAGCTCGAACCCCAGGCGGTTTGCAGTGTGTCGTTAATATCGTCGATAGCAACGCCCAGCGCCTGAGCTTTACGCTGGTCGATATCAATCTGCAACTGCGGACTGTCGTCGAGGCCGTTATGGCGCACACGGGTTAGCTCCGGGTTTTCCGCTGCCAGCGCCAGCAACTGGTTTCGTGCTGCCATCAGCGCATCGTGACCCGCTCCAGCGTGGTCCTGCAACTCCATATCAAAACCCGCAGAACTACCAAGACCGCTAATTGCTGGCGGGCTGCTGGCGATAACGCGAGCTTCTTTAATCTTGTTAAACGCCTTCGTTGCACGCTCGATAATGGCAAACGAGGTGCCGGTCTTACTGTCGCGTTCGCTCCAGTCTTTCAGGCGGATAAACATTCTCGCCACGTTTTGCCCGTTACCCCCAGGGCCAGAACCAACAGTGGCAAACACCGACATGATGTTGTCTTTTTCATGGGTGAAGTAGTATTTCTCGATTTGCTCAACGACTTTCAGGGTCTGTTGTTGGGTTGAACCGCTGGGCAACTGTACCGAGGTAGTAAACATGCCACGGTCTTCAAGTGGCAAGAACGACGTCGGCAAACGCAGGAACAGGAACACCATGCCGCCAAGCAGCAGGACATAAATCACAATCCAGCGCAGGCTACGGTGGAGAATTTTCGCCACCCCTTTTTCGTAGCGTTCGGCGTTGCGGTTAAACATCTGGTTAAACCAGGCAAAAAAGCCTTTTTGCCCGTGATGCTCACCTTTTTTCAGTGGCTTAAGTAGCGTGGCACACAGAGCCGGAGTGAGGATCATCGCTACCAGTACTGACAGCACCATTGCTGCAACAATGGTAATAGAGAACTGGCGATAGATGGCACCGGTGGTGCCGCCGAAGAAGGCCATTGGTACAAATACCGCCGAAAGCACCATCGCAATCCCGACCAGTGCCCCCTGGATCTGCCCCATCGATTTACGTGTGGCTTCGCGAGGAGTGAGTCCTTCCTCACTCATAATACGTTCGACGTTTTCCACCACCACGATGGCATCATCCACCAGCAGACCGATCGCCAGCACCATCGCGAACATGGTTAAGGTGTTGACGCTGTAACCGAAGGCATAAAGTACGGAGAAGGTTCCCATCAACACCACCGGCACGGCGATAGTGGGTATCAGCGTGGCGCGGAAGTTTTGCAGGAACAGATACATAACGAGGAAAACCAGAGCGATAGCTTCCAGCAGCGTTTTCACCACGTCTTCAATGGAGGCTTTAACAAACGAGGTGGTTTCATACGCCACCTTGTATTCCAGTCCGTGCGGGAAATACTGCGCCAGCTCGTCGAGACGATTGAGCACCAGCTCCGCTGTCGCCATTTCGTTCGCGCCGGAGGCCAGTTTTACCCCCAGCCCGGAGGCTGGCTTACCATTGAAGCGGCTAAGATAATCGTATTTTTCCGCCCCCATTTCGACGGTGGCGACATCGCCCAGCCTTACCTCTGAGCCGTCCTGATTCACCCGCAAGGTGATATCGCGGAACTGTTCTGGTGTTTGCAGCAGTGACTGGGCGTTAATGGTGGCGTTGAGCGCCTGCTTATCGACGGAAGGCGTACCACCAAGTTGCCCAACCGCAATCTGCGCGTTCTGTGACTCAATGGCATCAGTGACATCTTTAGCCGTCATCTGGAAACTGTTGAGTTTCGCCGGGTCCAGCCAGATACGCATGGAATATTGCGAACCATAGGCATCGATATCCCCGACGCCATTCACGCGGCTTAACGGATCCTGAATATTACTGGCAACGTAATCGGCAATATCCTGTTTATCCATCGAACCATCGGTAGAGACGAAGGCAATGGTCAGAATGTTGGTATCGCCGGTTTTACGCACCGTCACGCCCTGATTTTGCACCGCCTGCGGTAACTTTCGCATGGCTGATTGTAGCTGGTTTTGTACTTGCTGCACGGCTTCGTCCGGATCGGTGCCTGCTTTAAAACTTAACGTGACAGATGCCTGACCGGTGCCGCTGCTCTGAGATGACATATACATCAGATTATCGAGGCCGGTCATATTTTGCTCGATAACCTGGGTCACGGTGTTTTCCAGCGTCTGGGCCGATGCGCCGGGATAGTTAGCGGTCACTCGCACATTCGGTGGCGCGAGATCGGGGTATTGTTCAACGGGCAATGAAAAAATCGCCAGGGTCCCTGTCAGACACAACAGGATTGCCAGCACCCAGGCAAAAATGGGGCGATCAATAAAGAAATTCGCCATTAAAAGAGGACCTCGTGTTTCTGCGTATCGTTGTAGGCTTGACTTGCTTCACTGTAGCGGCAAGGTACGAGCCAATCGTGGAGAAAAAAAGGAGTTAATGTAAATTATCATGCCCTTTTATACTGAACCTTAAGTGCCACTATTCTTTGGTCAATAAGAGGCATTACATCAGCTGACTTTCCTCACCCTCCGCAGAGCGAAAGCTAATACTCACTAACGTGCCGCCGCCGGAAGGTTGCGAAAAAGTCAGCGTCCCACCCAATCTTTCCGCGCGTTCGCGCATGATATTCAGACCATAATGGCCTTCGGGTTCTTTCGGTTCACCGATGCCAATCCCGTTGTCGCGAATATAGACTGTGTGATTGCCATCCGGCGCTGTGACGCAGCTAACGGCGATTTCGCTGGCGTTGGCGTGCTTCATCGCATTCAGCACCGCTTCGCGAATAATTTGCAACAAATGCACCTGCATTTGCGCATCCAGCGCCAGGGTTGGCAGACGGCAGTCGAGGGTCAGTTTGGCGCTGGTTTGATTTTGTAACGTATCCAGCATTTCCCTCAACGCGGAGGGGAGATCCGCCTGCTGTAGCGTCAGGCGGAAAGTAGTCAACAGCTCGCGTAACTGCCGATAAGCATCATTCAACGCCTGGGAAAAATCGGCCATGATACTTTGTGCGGTGGCGTTATCTTCCGGTATCGAACGCTTCAGTAACGTCAACTGGATACGTAAGTAAGAAAGTACCTGAGCCAGCGAGTCGTGCAATTCGCGGGCGATGGTCGCACGTTCTTCCATCAACAATAACTGCTGAAAATGCTTCTGCGCCTGATTAAAGTACAAACCGCGTCCCAGCATCGACGAAACGCTGTTAAGCAGCGGTTCTGATGATGAAACGTGACTATTTTGCCAGTGCAGTTCGCCGTAAACCGTCTCTTGCATTGTCACCGGTAAAATCTGCATCGGCAATTCCGGGTTTGGCTGCCCTTCGCTAATCCGCCAGTTGTCACCGACATTTAACTCCAGATATTCAGCCGCTTCATTGTCGCGAACAATCTGCAAAATATGGCGGAAACAATGCACATCAATCTGGCTGGTGTTCAGCGCCTGCGAACACTGATACAACACCTCCAGACGACGCTTGGCCTCGTGGAGATCGCGGGTCTTTTCTTCTACTGACGCCTCCAGCGAACGGTACAATTTATGTAGCTCGCTCGACATCTGGTTAAAGGTTTTTGCAAGCAGGCCAAGCTCATTCGGCAGGCTGGTATCCAGCGGTGGCGAGTCGAACTGCCCGTGTTCAATACGCTGACTGGCGGTAACCAGCTGATTCAGCGGGGCAACCACCTGATGGCGTATGCGGCGCAAAGTAAAAAAGACCAGCGTGAAAATACCGATGCCGCCAGCCAGGGAAATTGCCACCACCAGCAGCATTTTGCGTTCAGCGTAGTGCTGTAAAGCCAGCACGAACAGGTCTATCTGATTAACATAATTATTAATATTGGCCTGATACCACGGCAAGTCGCCCTTGCTGAGCCGATTATTCATCTCCAGCCAGTTGGCATTCAGATGCGCATAGCGGGTTTTTACTGCCTCTGGCACATACCAGACGTTGAGATTGGTTAATACCGGTGAATGCAGTGCCTGCTGAAATAACTGGCGATGTGCATTGAGTTGTGGACTGCCACTTTGCAAGTCGTAGCCCAGGCGGTAACTCTGCATACGCAGCGATCCGGCAATATTGATAGCCTCAGCGTCGCGTAAACTGCTCGCCAGCGTTAGCAGAGCGATACCCGTGGAAAGAATCGACAGCAGCACAATGTAAAAAAAGGCCCGGGCCAGACTGGCCGAGACGGGTCGTTTAACAATCACACGCGTCTTCTCCACAAAAAATCATTAATGTTCCAGTTCGCTGAAACGCAATTTAGTCAGTGATGGGATTATTTGATCTGCCACAGTTTATAGCGAAATAGTTACTTATTCTGGGCACATGAACATTGCCGATTCCCCTGTAAGTCGGGTAATAACAACACTCATATAAAGAATAAGGTTTTTACAACCAAAAAAGAAGGTCGTTATGAATCGTTTTATTATGGCCAACAGTCAGCAATGTCTGGGTTGTCATGCTTGTGAAATCGCCTGTGTCATGGCTCACAATGACGAGCAACATGTCCTGAGCCAACGCCATTTTCATCCCCGAATTACGGTTATCAAACATCAGCAGCAACGTAGTGCAGTGACCTGTCACCATTGTGAAGATGCGCCCTGCGCCCGTAGCTGCCCTAATGGCGCAATCAGCCACGTTGATGACAGCATTCAGGTCAATCAGCAAAAGTGTATTGGCTGTAAATCCTGCGTGGTGGCCTGTCCATTTGGTACGATGCAAATCGTCCTGACACCCGTTGCGGCTGGCAAAGTTAAAGCCACGGCGCATAAATGCGACCTTTGTGCAGGGCGCGAAAACGGTCCTGCCTGTGTCGAGAATTGCCCGGCAGACGCGCTGCAACTGGTCACTGATGCCGCACTCTCCGGCATAGCGAAATCCCGCCGCTTGCGCACAGCACGTCAGGAACATCAACCGTGGCATGCCAGTACCGCGGCACAAGAAATGCCGGTAATGAGTAAAGTCGAGCAAATGCAGGCAACGCCCGCGCGTGGCGAGCCGGACAAACTGGCGATTGAAGCGCGCAAAACCGGTTTTGATGAAATTTATCTGCCATTCCGTGCCGATCAGGCACAACGGGAAGCCTCGCGCTGCCTTAAGTGCGGCGAGCACAGCGTTTGTGAATGGACCTGCCCGCTGCATAACCATATACCGCAGTGGATTGAACTGGTGAAAGCCGGAAACATCGACGCCGCCGTCGAGCTTTCTCACCAGACCAACACCCTGCCGGAAATTACCGGACGCGTTTGCCCGCAAGACCGTTTGTGTGAAGGTGCCTGTACTATTCGCGATGAGCACGGCGCAGTAACTATCGGCAACATTGAACGCTACATTTCAGATCAGGCGTTGGCGAAAGGTTGGCGTTCTGACTTAAGTCATGTCACCAAAGTGGACAAGCGAGTGGCGATTATCGGTGCGGGTCCGGCAGGGCTGGCCTGTGCGGATGTTCTGACCCGCAATGGCGTAGAGGTGACGGTGTACGATCGCCATCCAGAAATCGGTGGCTTGCTCACTTTCGGCATTCCTTCTTTCAAACTGGATAAATCCCTGCTGGCACGCCGTCGGGAAATCTTCAGCGCGATGGGGATTCACTTCGAACTCAATTGTGAAGTGGGTAAAGATGTCTCTTTGGATTCGCTTTTGGAACAATACGACGCGGTCTTCGTTGGCGTAGGCACTTACCGTTCCATGAAAGCGGGTTTACCCAATGAAGATGCGCCGGGCGTTTATGACGCCCTGCCGTTCCTCATCGCCAACACTAAACAGGTGATGGGACTCGAAGAGCTACCGGAAGAGCCGTTTATCAATACCGCCGGACTCAACGTCGTGGTACTGGGCGGCGGCGACACCGCGATGGACTGTGTGCGTACCGCGCTGCGCCACGGCGCGAGTAACGTCACCTGCGCTTATCGTCGTGATGAAGCTAACATGCCAGGCTCGAAGAAAGAGGTGAAGAACGCCCGCGAAGAGGGGGCCAACTTCGAATTTAACGTCCAGCCGGTGGCGCTTGAGCTGAATGAACAAGGTCACGTTTGCGGAATTCGTTTCCTGCGTACGAGTCTTGGCGAGCCGGATGCCCAGGGGCGTCGGCGTCCAGTGCCGGTGGAAGGCAGTGAATTTGTCATGCCAGCCGACGCGGTGATTATGGCGTTTGGCTTCAATCCACACGGGATGCCGTGGCTGGAGTCGCACGGTGTAACGGTAGACAAATGGGGCCGCATCATCGCGGATGTGGAAAGCCAGTACCGTTACCAGACCACCAATCCGAAAATCTTCGCCGGTGGTGACGCCGTGCGTGGTGCGGATCTGGTGGTTACCGCAATGGCAGAAGGACGTCATGCGGCACAGGGGATTATTGACTGGCTGGGGGTAAAATCAGTCAAATCTCACTGATAGCCTGCGCAGACAAACCCGACTTCACAGCGTAAGATAATTGTTCATTTCGCGCTGTGGAGTCGGTATGACGCAACAAATCACCCTCATTAAAGACAAAATTCTCTCCGATAACTATTTCACCCTGCACAACATTACTTACGATCTCACGCGCAAAGATGGCGAAGTTATCCGCCATAAACGTGAAGTTTACGATCGCGGTAATGGTGCGACGATCCTCCTGTACAACGCGAAGAAAAAGACCGTGGTTCTGATTCGTCAGTTCCGTGTCGCTACCTGGGTTAATGGCAATGAAAGCGGGCAGCTGATTGAAACCTGCGCCGGGCTGCTGGATAACGACGAACCGGAAGTGTGCATTCGCAAAGAAGCGATTGAAGAGACGGGCTATGAAGTGGGCGAAGTGCGCAAATTATTTGAACTGTATATGTCGCCTGGCGGTGTGACTGAGCTAATCCACTTTTTTATCGCCGAATACAGTGACAGCCAGCGCGCTAACGCGGGCGGTGGTGTCGAAGATGAAGATATTGAAGTGCTCGAGCTGCCGTTCAGCCAGGCGCTGGAGATGATCAAAACCGGCGAGATACGTGACGGTAAGACGGTGTTATTGCTTAACTATTTGCAAACGTCACATTTAATGGACTGAAAAATAACAATAATATTTCGTTGTTTATTATTGGCTCAATCCGACAAATCCGATTGAGCCGCGCTACCTGCGCAACGAAGATACGACTTGTGCTGTTTGTTTGAACTTCTGGGGTCGTACCGTCCATGCGCTATCGCATTTTCCTTCTCTTTTTTTTCGCTTTGTTGCCGACGTCTTTGGTGTGGGCGGCACCAGCGCAACGGGCGTTTTCCGACTGGCAGGTTACCTGTAATAACCAAAATTTCTGTGTAGCGCGCAATACGGGCGATCATAATGGACTGGTGATGACCCTGAGCCGCAGCGCCGGGGCGCATACCGATGCCGTTTTACGTATTGAGCGCGGCGGGTTGAAGTCGCCGGATGCGTCTGAAGGGGAGATAGCGCCACGGCTGCTGTTAGATGGTGAGCCGTTGGCGTTAAGTGGTGACAAGTGGCGAATTTCACCATGGTTACTAGTAACCGATGATACGGCAACCATCACCGCGTTTTTGCAGCTGATTCAGGAAGGGAAGGCAATCACCTTACGCGATGGCAATCAGACCATTTCTCTGAATGGCTTAAAAGCGGCGTTGTTGTTTATTGATGCTCAGCAAAAGCGCGTTGGCAGTGAAACCGCGTGGATAAAGAAAGGGGACGAACCGCCGCTCAGCGTACCGCCTGCGCCTGCGCTGAAAGAGGTCGCGGTGGTTAACCCAACGCCGACGCCACTCTCACTCGAAGAACGCAACGATTTGCTGGATTATGGAAACTGGCGGATGAATGGTCTGCGCTGCTCGCTTGATCCGTTACGTCGTGAGGTGAATGTCACTGCGCTGACCGATGATAAAGCACTGATGATGATTAGCTGTGAGGCAGGGGCCTATAACACCATTGATTTGGCATGGATTGTGTCGCGTAAAAAGCCGCTAGCCTCGCGCCCGGTTCGGTTGCGTTTGCCGTTCAACAACGGTCAGGAGACGAATGAACTGGAACTGATGAACGCAACATTCGATGAAAAATCGCGTGAACTGGTGACCTTAGCGAAAGGGCGCGGATTAAGCGATTGTGGCATTCAGGCGCGCTGGCGCTTTGACGGTCAGCGTTTTCGCCTGGTGCGTTACGCCGCAGAACCCACCTGCGATAACTGGCATGGGCCAGACGCCTGGCCCACGTTGTGGATCACCCGTTAAACAAAATCGCAGATGCGGCCCTAAAAAGCGCACGGACCGTCCCCTCGCCCCTCTGGGGAGAGGGTTAGGGTGAGGGGAACATACAGCATCCGGCGATCACCATCAGGCACCTTTCACTCCCAGCACCTTATGCGCTTTTGCCACAATATTCTCGGCGGTAAAGCCAAAGAACGGGAACAGCTTATCCGCCGGAGCAGATTCCCCATAACCTGTCATCCCGACAATTGCCCCTTTCAGACCAACATACTTGTACCAGTAATCGGCGATGCCTGCTTCCACCGCTACGCGAGCCGCAACGTTAGAAGGCAACACCGACTCCCGATATTCCTCATCCTGGGCGTCGAAAATATCGGTCGAGGGCAGGGAAACTACGCGTACATTGCGACCTTCTCCCGCTAATTTCTCTGCCGCTTGCAGGGTGATTTCCATCTCTGAACCGGTGGCAATCAAAATAATATCTGGCTTACCGCCGCTGTCTTTCAGTACATAACCGCCACGAGCAATCTCTTTAACCTGATCCGGCGTACGTTCCACCTGGGCCAGATTCTGCCTGGAGAGGATCAGTGCCGTCGGTCCGTTGTGGCGCTCAACCGCCAGCTTCCAGCCCACCGCTGCTTCCACCTGATCGCACGGTCGCCAGGTGCTGAAATTTGGCGTTAAGCGCAGACTGGCCAGTTGCTCAACAGCCTGGTGCGTAGGACCATCTTCGCCCAGGCCAATTGAGTCGTGGGTATAAACCATAATCTGCCGCGCTTTCATCAGTGCCGCCATCCGCGCGGCGTTACGGGCGTATTCAACAAACATCAGGAATGTCGCGGTATACGGCACAAAGCCGCCGTGGTGCGCAATGCCGTTGGCGATAGCGGTCATGCCAAATTCCCGCACCCCGTAGTGAATGTAGTTGCCCGCCGGATCCTCCTTCAGCGACACAGAACCTTTCCAGATGGTCAGGTTGCTGGGAGCCAGATCCGCCGAACCGCCGAGCAGCTCCGGTAGCATAGGCCCGTAAGCGTTAAGCGTATTTTGCGAAGCCTTACGGGTAGCGATTTTCGCCGGATTCGCCTGCAACTCATTGATATATTTCTGAGTCGTTTTCTCCCAGTCCTTCGGTAAACCACCGCTCATCCGACGGGTAAACTCTTCTGCCAGTTGCGGATGAGCCTTTTTATAGGCGGCAAACTTCTCATTCCAGCTCTGCTGCGCTTTTTCGCCTTTTTCGCGGGCATCCCAGGCGTGATAAATCTCTTTAGGGATCTCAAATGGCGGATGGTGCCAGCCCAGTTTTTGCCGTGCCAGCGCCACTTCTTCTTCCCCCAGTGGTGCGCCGTGCGCCTCTTCCTTACCTGCTTTATTCGGCGAACCAAAGCCAATCACCGTACGGCAGATAATCAGCGACGGCTTATCTTTCACGCTTTGCGCTTCAAGGATCGCTTCCTTCACCGCCTGCGGATCGTGACCGTCGATCTCGTGGATCACATGCCAGTGATAGGCTTCAAAACGTTTTGCTGTATCGTCGGTAAACCAGCCTTCGGTTTCACCGTCGATGGAAATACCGTTGTGATCGTAAAAACCAATCAGCTTGCCCAGTCCCAGCGTGCCCGCCAGCGAACAGACTTCGTGGGAAATACCTTCCATCAGGCAGCCGTCGCCCATAAACACATAGGTGAAGTGATCGACAATTTCATGATCTGGCTGGTTAAACTGCGCCGCCAGCGTACGCTCTGCTATCGCCAGCCCGACGGCGTTCGCCAAACCTTGTCCAAGTGGACCGGTGGTGGTTTCAACACCAGGCGTATAGCCGATTTCCGGGTGGCCTGGGGTTTTCGAATGCAACTGACGGAAGTTCTTCAGTTCTTCCAGCGGCAGGTCGTAACCGGTCAGATGCAGCAAACTGTAGAGCAGCATCGACGCGTGACCGTTGGAAAGAATAAAGCGGTCGCGATCATACCAGGTTGGGTCGGTAGGGTTATGTTTAAGAAAATCGTTCCACAGCACTTCGGCAATATCGGCCATGCCCATCGGCGCGCCGGGATGACCAGAATTGGCTTTTTGCACCGCATCCATACTGAGTGCGCGAATCGCATTGGCAAGGTCTTTTCGGGACATATAACACTCCGTGGCTGGTTTATAGTTTGGCGGCAAGAAGATCTTCCAGTTTGCGTTGATCAACGGCGAATAGACGAATGCCTTCAGACAGTTTTTCTACCGCCATCGCATCCTGATTGTGCTCCCAACGGAACTCCGCTTCGCTCATGGGAGCTGGGCGTGGGAACGTCTGAGAAGATGGGATTAATTTACGTACCACTGGCGAAACTTTTTCCTGTAGCTCCTTCAGCAAATTCGGTGCGATAGTCAGTCGGTCGCAGCCGGTTAAGGCGAGGATTTGTTCGGTGCGACGGAAGCTCGCGCCCATTACAATGGTTTCGTAGTGGTGTTGCTTATAGTAGTCGTAGATATTGCGCACTGACTTAACGCCCGGATCTTCTTCCACCACATACGGGTCCATCGGCTTACGCGCCTGATACCAGTCATAAATACGCCCGACAAACGGCGAAATCAGAAAAACGCCTGCTTCTGCACAGGCCCGCGCCTGAGCAAAAGAAAACAGCAGCGTCAGGTTGCAGTTAATACCTTCTTTTTCCAGCTCTTCTGCCGCGCGAATTCCTTCCCAGGTTGAAGCCAGCTTGATCAAAATGCGTGATTTCTCAACGCCTTGTTGCTGATACAAGTCCACCAGATGGCGCGCCTTCTCAATACTCTTTTCTTTATCAAAAGAGAGGCGTGCATCAACTTCTGTTGACACGCGACCGGGTACGATTTTGAGAATTTCAGTACCGAAATTGACCGCCAGTTTGTCACATGCAGCGACCACCTGTTGTTCCTGGGTCTTGCCATTTTTTTTACCCCAGGCGATAGCATCGTCTATTAAATGCTCATATTGTGATAATCCGGCAGCCTTGAGTAACAGCGAAGGATTGGTGGTGGCATCCTGGGGATGATAATGGCGAATGGACTCAATATCGCCGCTGTCTGCCACGACAGTGGTGAACTGTTTGATGCCGTCTAACTCGTTCATAGGAAATACTCCTTGAAAAGTAAAGTGTTAGATGAGTGCGTTAATTCACACTTCTGAGAAATTTCGCTAAACGCATCAAAAAAGCATAGCAGACAGGCATGGTATTGCTGGATTAAGCAGGTAACATCAGTGTTATAGGATTATTACCAAAACATTATATTAATGGTGAGAGTTTGGACTTGCTCAAAGTCTGTAGACTCCGGCAGGGTAATAATGTGCGCCACGTTGTGGGCAGGGGCTGTTGCCCACACACTTTATTTGTGAACGTTACGTGAAAGGAACAACCAAATGGATGACCAGTTAAAACAAAGTGCACTTGATTTCCATGAATTTCCAGTTCCAGGGAAAATCCAGGTTTCTCCAACCAAGCCTCTGGCAACGCAGCGCGATCTGGCGCTGGCCTACTCACCAGGCGTTGCCGCACCTTGTCTTGAAATCGAAAAAGACCCGTTAAAAGCCTACAAATATACCGCGCGTGGTAACCTGGTGGCGGTGATCTCTAACGGTACGGCGGTGCTGGGGTTAGGCAACATTGGCGCGCTGGCAGGCAAACCGGTGATGGAAGGCAAGGGCGTTCTGTTTAAGAAATTCGCCGGGATTGATGTATTTGACATTGAAGTTGATGAACTCGACCCGGACAAATTTATTGAAGTCGTCGCCGCGCTTGAACCGACCTTCGGCGGCATCAACCTCGAAGACATTAAAGCGCCAGAATGTTTCTATATTGAACAGAAACTGCGCGAGCGGATGAATATTCCAGTATTCCACGACGATCAGCACGGCACGGCAATTATCAGCACTGCCGCCATCCTCAACGGATTGCGCGTGGTGGAGAAAAACATCTCCGACGTGCGGATGGTGGTTTCCGGCGCGGGTGCAGCAGCAATTGCCTGTATGAACCTGCTGGTGGCGCTGGGGCTGCAAAAACATAACATCGTGGTTTGTGATTCAAAAGGCGTTATCTATCAGGGCCGTGAGCCAAATATGGCGGAAACCAAAGCCGCATATGCGGTGGTGGATGACGGCAAACGTACCCTCGATGATGTGATTGAAGGTGCGGATATTTTCCTCGGCTGTTCCGGCCCGAAAGTGCTGACCCAGGAAATGGTGAAGAAAATGGCTCGGGCACCAATGATCCTGGCGCTGGCGAATCCGGAACCGGAAATTCTGCCGCCGCTGGCGAAAGAAGTGCGTCCGGATGCCATCATCTGTACCGGCCGTTCCGACTACCCGAACCAGGTGAACAACGTCCTTTGCTTCCCGTTTATCTTCCGTGGCGCGCTGGACGTTGGCGCAACCGCCATCAACGAAGAGATGAAACTGGCGGCAGTACGCGCGATTGCAGAACTGGCCCATGCGGAACAGAGCGAAGTCGTTGCTTCGGCGTATGGCGATCAAGATCTGAGTTTCGGCCCGGAATACATCATTCCAAAACCGTTTGATCCGCGTTTGATCGTTAAGATCGCTCCTGCGGTCGCTAAAGCGGCGATGGAGTCGGGCGTGGCGACGCGTCCGATTGCTGATTTCGACGTCTACATCGACAAGCTGACAGAGTTCGTTTACAAAACCAACCTGTTTATGAAGCCGATTTTCTCCCAGGCTCGCAAAGCGCCGAAGCGCGTCGTTCTGCCGGAAGGGGAAGAGGCGCGCGTTCTGCATGCCACTCAGGAACTGGTAACGCTGGGACTGGCGAAACCGATTCTTATTGGTCGTCCGAACGTGATCGAAATGCGCATTCAGAAACTGGGCTTGCAGATCAAGGCGGGCGTTGATTTTGAGATCGTCAATAACGAATCCGATCCGCGCTTTAAAGAGTACTGGACCGAATACTTCCAGATCATGAAGCGTCGCGGTGTCACTCAGGAGCAGGCGCAGCGTGCGCTGATCAGTAACCCGACAGTGATCGGCGCGATCATGGTTCAGCGTGGCGAAGCCGATGCAATGATTTGCGGTACGGTGGGCGATTATCATGAACACTTTAGCGTGGTGAAAAATGTCTTTGGTTATCGCGATGGCGTTCACACCGCAGGTGCCATGAACGCGCTGCTGTTGCCGAGTGGTAACACCTTTATTGCCGATACCTACGTCAATGATGAGCCTGATGCAGAAGAGCTGGCGGAGATCACCTTGATGGCGGCAGAAACTGTTCGTCGTTTTGGTATTGAACCGCGTGTGGCTCTGTTGTCGCACTCCAACTTTGGTTCTTCTGACTGCCCGTCGTCGAGCAAAATGCGTCAGGCGCTGGAACTGGTCAGGGAACGTGCGCCAGAACTGATGATTGATGGTGAAATGCACGGCGATGCAGCGCTGGTGGAAGCGATTCGCAACGACCGTATGCCGGACAGCCCTTTGAAAGGTTCCGCTAATATTCTGGTGATGCCGAACATGGAAGCTGCCCGCATTAGTTACAACTTACTGCGCGTTTCCAGCTCGGAAGGTGTGACTGTCGGTCCGGTGCTGATGGGCGTGGCGAAGCCGGTTCACGTGTTAACGCCGATCGCATCGGTACGTCGTATCGTCAACATGGTGGCGCTGGCCGTGGTTGAAGCGCAAACCCAACCGCTGTAATTCTTTTTTAACTCTCACGCTTACCCTGAATATTCAGGGTAAGCGGTTTAGCTGATCCACTTCTGTATCCGCCGCTGCAAATCCACCCATAATCGCTGAGGCGAACCTTTAAGGTGTCGCTTGGCATCAATGAATGTTACGTCGCCAACGCCAGAAAGCGTATGCATGCCAGCAATAAAAGGCGCGGCACTTGCAGGCACTTCCAGGCGCACAGAGGCAGCAAATTCTGGAGTTAATAAACGTTGTGGGTCTAGTGTCAGCATCTGCAATGCGCCACCGTAGGTTCGGCTGCAATCTTGTGTTGGTAAGAAAATTTGCCCATCATGATCAAATGGTGTTCCGCCCATACGCGCGCCGCTTTTATTCCTGTGCGCGGCAGTTTGCAGGACGTTTTCCCATGGCCCCATAAAATGGGGGGCATGAGCGAGCATTAACGTATCCGTCCTGGCTGCCTTTGGTAGTGGGGGAGTATAAAACATCCACCATTTTCCTTGTGCGTAAAAGGGGGTGGCATCAATGGCAGCGCAAGGGAATGAAAAATCTGGCACCTTTTCCCATCGCCAGGGAAACTCTATAGCGCGGTACAACGTTAGCGTACCTGATTTATATCCTTCAGGTAACATCCAGATTTCGTTATCGGCTTCAAACACAAAAGGATAAGAAAGATGCCAGGGTTCTTGTAGCACAGTTCGTTGCTCAATGACGTCCAGGTCAGCATTGAGCTTATAAGCGATAATATCGCCACGACGAGTCCGATAATCGTAGGATTCCGCGAAAAGATAGAGAACCCCTTTTTTCCACAGACCGAAAGGATCGGCAAGAAAAGTGAGTGATTTATCCGGGGTAATCCATTTAATCCTGAAGCCATCCAAACTGCCAGAAGCAACAATGTGCTGTATGGGGGCCTGAACAATGCCTATCTGCCAAAGATCGGTGGTATAGCAATTCATTTTTCTGCCTTGTTCAGTGAATAAGTCTATTGACGATGTTGATTGCAGACTGGACAAAATTTTCATGGCTGAACTTCGCTAATACATACTGCCGCACATTTTGCCCATAGCGTTCTAATTCTTCGGGTTCACTGAAAATACGGTTAAGCACACCCTCCAGCGCTGGCGTTAGCTCGCCATTAAGCGTATATCCAGTATGACCATCTATTACCGATTCTTTAAGTTCGCCTACAGGAGTCGTGATGATTGCAAGCCCTGCATTCATGGCTTCGTGTGCAGCGAGGCACATCCCTTCGTAGCGGGAGGTCTGGATGTAGACATGTAATCCGGCAAGAAAATTTTCGACATCCGCAGAAAAACCCGCTAAACAAACCACATCCTCCAACGCGTGTTGCGTTATGGTTTTTTGCAATGCTTCCTGTTCAGGCCCTTCACCGAGAATGGTTAATCGGATTCGCGAGCGCAATTGCGGGTTTTTATCTACAAACGAAGCGAGTGCTGTAATTAATCCAGCGTAATTTTTAACTTCATGCAGGCGTCCAACAGAGCCTAATTGTAAAACTGATTTCCCGTCCCAGTTTTGCGCTTGGGCAGCTTGCGGATTCGCCTGAAAAAAGGGCCAGCACAGCACTTGTTGCTTCGGGATCAACATGGTTTCATGCAGGTATTGAGCTACGGTTTCAGAATCTCCTATCCATAAACGAGACATGTTGCGCATACGCCAGGTCGCTGGTTTTACGCTGGCGCTATGTTTAAAACTGATAACAGGAATGCCCATAAGCCGGCCGACCCATTGCCCAATACGAGTCCCCCAACTTAACGAAGTCCAGATGAGATCGGGTTTGTCGTGAATGATTTTTGCCAGATAAGCAGCTACAAGCATGGGTTCAGAACGCCGCCGATTTGATAATAAACACCAGGATAATCCAGCGGCTTCCAGACGAGGCGCTGCTCCCATATCGCGGGGTTCACAGACATAAATTTTCACCTCATGACCAAGGTCTTGCAGAGTAGTCACAATATCAGGAATCGCAAATTCAGCGCCTCCCGCTTCGAGGGTGGTGACAAGGTAGTGAATTTTCATTCCAGGGATCCATCCATTTTATTTATTTCCTGAATAAAATCATCGCGTAAGATGTATTTTAAATGGGGTGAAGATAATAATATTTTTCAGAATACAACAGTACATTAAATATGTATTCTGCTAATTATTAAAAATACAACGTCGGGTGATTCGAGGGATTATTAAAAGATGTTGTAGTACATATGATAAACAAAACTTATTGGTTCCCGTTTATATTCATACAATGTATGTTTTTTTTCTTAACATAAAATATCTCTCCATTCTTAGTGATCTACCTCACCTTTTAAACGCGCTTGCCGAATTTTGTTATTTACTCTGACGAAAAATTGTCACGATACACGAAAGTTTTTCACAGGCGGCGACTCATGGATAAAGAACGCATCATTCAGGAATTTGTGCCCGGTAAACAGGTCACACTGGCGCATCTCATCGCGCATCCCGGCGAGGAACTGGCGAAGAAAATCGGCGTTCCGGATGCGGGCGCAATCGGCATTATGACGCTAACTCCCGGAGAAACGGCGATGATCGCCGGTGATTTAGCGTTGAAAGCCGCCGATGTGCATATCGGTTTTCTCGACCGTTTTAGCGGCGCGCTGGTGATTTATGGCTCGGTGGGCGCAGTAGAAGAAGCGTTATCACAAACCGTCAGTGGTTTAGGACGCTTATTAAATTATACGCTTTGTGAAATGACCAAAAGTTAATACGAGGCATTCATGAAACGAATTGCGTTTGTGGGTACCGTCGGGGCAGGAAAAACAACGTTATTTAATGCGTTGCAGGGGAATTATACCCTCGCCAGAAAAACACAGGCCGTGGAATTTAATGATAAGGGCGATATTGATACGCCGGGTGAATATTTTAGCCATCCCCGCTGGTATCACGCCTTAATTACCACGCTACAGGATGTGGACATGCTGATCTATGTCCACGGCGCGAATGACCCGGAAAGTCGGTTGCCTGCCGGGTTGCTGGATATTGGCGTCAGCAAACGGCAAATCGCCGTCATCAGTAAAACGGACATGCCAGATGCTGACGTCGCCGCAACGCGAAAGTTATTGCTTGAGACGGGCTTCGAAGAGCCGATTTTCGAGCTAAACAGCCACGACCCGCAAAGCGTGCAGCAACTGGTGGATTATCTGGCATCTCTCACCAAACAGGAGGAAGCAGGTGAAAAAACTCATCACAGCGAATGATATTCGTGAAGCACACGCGCGCGGCGAACTGGCAATGTCCGTGGTTCTGCGCGCCAGCATTATTACCCCGGAAGCTCGTGAAGTGGCTGATCTGTTGGGTTTTACCATCACCGAATGTGATGAATCGACTGCGGTAACGACGTCCGTTCCCGCCAGCGTGCCAGCCGATAAAACCGAAAGCCAGCGCATCCGCGAAACCATCATCGCCCAGCTACCGGAAGGCCAGTTTACCGAAAGCCTGGTCGCGCAGCTGATGGAAAAAGTGATGAAGGAAAAACAGTCACTGGAGCAGGGTGCAATGCAGCCGAGTTTCAAATCGGTGACCGGCAAAGGCGGCATCAAAGTGATTGATGGCAGCAGCGTCAAGTTTGGTCGTTTCGATGGCGCGGAACCGCACTGCGTAGGCTTGACTGATCTCGTGACCGGAGACGACGGCAGCAGTATGGCCGCTGGTTTTATGCAGTGGGAGAACGCCTTCTTTCCGTGGACCCTGAACTACGACGAAATCGACATGGTGCTGGAAGGGGAGCTGCATGTTCGCCACGAAGGCGAAACTATGATCGCCAAAGCGGGCGATGTGATGTTTATCCCGAAAGGCTCCAGTATCGAATTTGGTACGACATCCAGCGTGAAATTCCTGTATGTCGCCTGGCCGGCTAACTGGCAATCCCTATGAAAGATTTCATCACCGAAGCATGGCTAAGAGCGAACCATACGCTCAGCGAAGGCGCAGAGATCCATCTCCCTGCGGACAGTCGCCTGACGCCCTCTGCCCGGGAGTTACTGGAAAGCCGCCATCTGCGCATCAAGTTTATTGACGAGCAGGGCCGCCTGTTTGTTGACGATGAACAGCAGCAGCCGCAGCCCGTTCACGGGCTTACCAGTAGCGATGAACATCCGCAGGCGTGCTGCGAACTGTGCCGCCAGCCGGTGGCAAAAAAGCCGGATACGCTGACTCACCTGTCGGCGGAAAAAATGGTTGCCAAAAGCGATCCGCGCCTGGCTTTTCGCGCGGTTCTCGACAGCACCATTGCGCTGGCAGTGTGGCTGCAAATTGAACTGGCGGAACCGTGGCAGCCGTGGCTGGCGGATATCCGTTCGCGTCTTGGCAACATTATGCGTGCCGATGCGCTGGGGGAACCGCTGGCCTGCCAGGCGATTGTCGGGCTTTCTGACGAAGATCTGCATCGGCTTTCTCACCAGCCGCTGCGTTATCTCGACCACGATCATCTGGTGCCGGAAGCCAGCCACGGGCGCGATGCGGCGTTGCTAAATCTGCTACGCACCAAAGTGCGGGAAACCGAAACCGTAGCGGCGCAGGTCTTTATCACCCGCAGCTTTGAAGTATTACGCCCGGACATTTTGCAGGCGCTGAACCGCCTTTCGAGCACGGTCTACGTGATGATGATCCTGAGCGTAGCGAAACAACCGCTAACGGTGAAGCAGATCCAACAACGACTGGGGGAAACGCAATGATTATTAAACGTTGTCGTGAACTGGCGTTGCGAGCGCCCGCCAGAGTAGTTTTTCCGGATGCGTTAGATCAACGTGTGCTGAAAGCTGCGCAATATTTACATCAACAAGGTCTGGCAACGCCCATTCTGGTCGCCAATCCGTTTGAACTTCGTCAGTTTGCGCTCAGTCATGGCGTGGCGATGGACGGGCTACAGGTGATTGATCCGCATGGCAACCTCGCAATGCGGGAAGAATTTGCTCATCGCTGGCTGGCCCGCGCGGGCGAAAAAACGCCGCCGGATGCGCTGGAAAAACTTACCGATCCGCTGATGTTCGCCGCCGCAATGGTCAGCGCCGGCAAAGCGGATGTCTGTATCGCGGGCAACCTCTCTTCCACGGCGAATGTGCTGCGTGCCGGATTACGCATTATCGGCTTGCAGCCAGGCTGTAAAACGCTCTCATCCATTTTCCTGATGCTGCCACAGTACAGCGGTCCGGCGTTGGGCTTTGCCGATTGCAGCGTGGTGCCGCAGCCGACGGCGGCACAACTGGCGGATATCGCGCTTGCCAGCGCCGAAACCTGGCGCGCCATCACCGGAGAAGAACCGCGCGTGGCGATGCTGTCGTTTTCCAGCAACGGTAGTGCCCGTCACCCCTGCGTTGCCAACGTCCAGCAGGCGACAGAAATCGTCCGTGAGTGCGCACCAAAGCTGGTTGTCGATGGCGAGTTGCAGTTTGACGCCGCCTTCGTGCCGGAAGTGGCGGCGCAAAAAGCGCCAGCCAGCCCGTTACAGGGCAAAGCCAATGTGATGGTTTTTCCGTCGCTGGAGGCAGGAAATATTGGCTACAAAATCGCACAACGACTTGGCGGATATCGTGCCGTCGGGCCATTGATACAAGGACTTGCCGCGCCGATGCACGATCTCTCTCGTGGTTGTAGCGTGCAGGAAATTATCGAACTGGCGCTGGTGGCAGCTGTGCCGCGTCAGACAGAAGTGAACCGCGAAAGCAGTTTACAAACACTGGTTGAATGAACGGTCCCGTTCTGGACCCTGATAAAGAGGAAAGCACAATGGAAGCATTAGGAATGATCGAAACCCGGGGCCTGGTTGCACTGATTGAGGCTTCTGACGCGATGGTGAAAGCTGCGCGCGTCAAGCTGGTTGGTGTTAAGCAGATTGGCGGCGGCCTGTGTACTGCCATGGTTCGTGGTGATGTTGCAGCCTGTAAAGCCGCGACCGACGCAGGTGCTGCAGCGGCACAGCGTATCGGCGAGCTGGTATCTGTACACGTTATCCCGCGTCCGCACGGCGACCTGGAAGAAGTCTTCCCGATCGGCCTGAAAGGCGATAGCAGCAACCTGTAATCACCCTGTGTGACGTCGATTCGGGCGTCACGCTCTCTCCTTTTTCATTTTACCTTCTGCGGAGGGTAGGGGGAGCTTTTACCTGAAATACGCCACGGAGGCGGGTATGAAACTGGCAGTCGTCACTGGACAAATTGTTTGTACCGTACGCCATCACGGACTGGCGCATGACAAATTGCTGATGGTGGAAATGATTGATCCACAAGGTAATCCTGACGGGCAATGCGCCGTCGCCATCGACAATATTGGCGCGGGAACCGGGGAGTGGGTGTTACTGGTGAGTGGCAGTTCCGCCCGCCAGGCGCATAAAAGCGAAACGTCACCGGTCGATCTGTGCGTGATTGGCATTGTCGATGAGGTGGTGTCTGGCGGTCAGGTCATTTTCCACAAATAAGGCAGAACATCATGAATCAACAGGATATTGAACAGGTGGTGAAAGCGGTACTGCTGAAAATGCAAAGCAGTGACACGCCGCCCGCCGCCGTTCATGAGATGGGCGTTTTCGCGTCCCTGGATGACGCCGTTGCGGCAGCCAAAGTCGCCCAGCAAGGGTTAAAAAGCGTGGCAATGCGCCAGTTAGCCATTGCTGCCATTCGTGAAGCAGGCGAAAAACACGCCAGAGATTTAGCGGAACTTGCCGTCAGTGAAACCGGCATGGGGCGCGTTGAAGATAAATTTGCCAAAAACGTCGCTCAGGCGCGCGGCACACCAGGCGTTGAGTGCCTCTCTCCGCAAGTGCTGACTGGCGACAACGGCCTGACTTTAATTGAAAACGCGCCCTGGGGCGTGGTGGCTTCGGTAACTCCGTCCACCAACCCGGCGGCAACCGTCATTAATAACGCCATCAGCCTGATTGCCGCGGGCAACAGCGTCATTTTTGCCCCGCATCCGGCGGCGAAAAAAGTCTCCCAGCGGGCGATCACGCTGCTCAACCAGGCGATTGTTGCCGCAGGCGGGCCGGAAAACTTACTGGTTACTGTGGCAAATCCGGATATTGAAACCGCTCAACGTTTGTTCAAGTTTCCGGGCATCGGCCTGCTGGTGGTGACCGGCGGCGAAGCGGTAGTAGAAGCGGCGCGTAAACACACCAATAAACGTCTGATTGCCGCAGGCGCTGGCAACCCGCCGGTAGTGGTGGATGAAACCGCCGACCTCGCCCGTGCTGCTCAGTCCATCGTCAAAGGCGCGTCTTTCGATAACAACATCATTTGTGCCGACGAAAAGGTACTGATTGTTGTGGATAGCGTAGCCGATGAACTGATGCGTCTGATGGAAGGCCAGCACGCGGTGAAACTGACCGCAGAGCAGGCGCAGCAGCTGCAACCGGTGTTGCTGAAAAATATCGACGAGCGCGGAAAAGGCATCGTCAGCCGTGACTGGGTTGGTCGCGATGCGGCGAAAATCGCGGCGGCAATCGGCCTTAAAGTTCCGGAACAAACGCGACTGCTGTTTGTAGAAACCACCGCAGAACATCCGTTTGCTGTGACTGAACTGATGATGCCGGTGCTGCCCGTCGTGCGCGTCGCCAACGTGGCGGATGCCATTGCGCTGGCGGTGAAACTGGAAGGCGGTTGCCACCACACGGCGGCAATGCACTCGCGCAATATCGAGAACATGAACCAGATGGCGAATGCCATTGATACCAGCATTTTCGTTAAGAACGGACCGTGCATTGCCGGGCTGGGGCTGGGCGGGGAAGGCTGGACCACGATGACCATCACCACGCCAACCGGTGAAGGGGTAACCAGCGCGCGGACGTTTGTCCGTCTGCGTCGCTGTGTATTAGTCGATGCGTTTCGCATTGTTTAAGGAGTAACCGATGGCGCACGATGAACAATGGCTCACCCCACGTCTGCAAACGGCGGCAACGCTGTGTAACCAGACGCCCGCCGCGACGGAATCTCCGCTGTGGCTGGGGGTGGATCTGGGCACTTGCGATGTGGTGTCGATGGTTGTCGACCGCGACGGTCTGCCGGTGGCGGTATGCCTCGACTGGGCCGATGTGGTCCGCGACGGCATCGTCTGGGATTTCTTCGGTGCGGTCACCATTGTTCGTCGCCATCTCGACACCCTTGAGCAGCAATTCGGTCGCCGTTTTAGCCATGCGGCGACCTCATTTCCTCCTGGTACGGACCCGCGTATTTCCATCAACGTGCTGGAATCTGCCGGACTGGAAGTGAGCCATGTACTGGATGAGCCAACCGCAGTCGCGGATCTGCTGCAACTGGACAACGCTGGTGTAGTGGATATCGGCGGTGGCACTACTGGTATTGCCATCGTGAAAAAGGGCAAGGTGACGTACTCGGCGGATGAAGCGACCGGCGGACATCACATCTCTCTGACTCTCGCCGGAAATCGTCGTATTTCGCTGGAAGAGGCAGAGCAGTACAAGCGCGGTCACGGTGAAGAGATTTGGCCCGCGGTGAAACCAGTGTACGAAAAAATGGCGGACATTGTCGCCCGGCATATTGAAGGGCAGGGCATTACTGATTTATGGCTGGCGGGCGGCTCTTGTATGCAACCGGGCGTGGCGGAACTGTTTCGCAAACAATTCCCGGCGTTACAGGTGCATTTACCGCAGCACAGTTTGTTTATGACCCCGCTGGCGATCGCCAGTAGCGGGCGAGAGAAAGCGGAGGGGCTATATGCAAAATGAATTGCAGACCGCGCTCTTTCAGGCGTTCGATACCCTGAATCTGCAACGGGTAAAAACATTTAGCGTTCCACCGGTGACGCTTTGCGGTCCGGGCGCGGTGAGCAGTTGTGGGCAGCAAGCGCAAACGCGTGGGTTGAAACATCTGTTCGTGATGGCAGACAGCTTTTTGCATCAGGCAGGGATGACCGCCGGGCTGACGCGTAGCCTGGCCGTTAAAGGTATCGCCATGACGCTCTGGCCATGTCCGGTGGGCGAACCATGCATCACCGACGTGTGTGCAGCCGTGGCGCAGTTGCGTGAATCAGGTTGTGACGGGGTGATCGCGTTTGGCGGCGGCTCGGTGCTGGATGCGGCGAAAGCCGTGGCGTTGCTGGTGACGAACCCCGATAGCACGCTGGCAGAAATGTCAGAAACCAGCGTTCTGCAACCGCGCCTGCCGTTGATTGCCATTCCAACGACCGCCGGAACCGGCTCTGAAACCACCAACGTAACGGTGATTATCGACGCGGTGAGCGGGCGCAAGCAGGTGTTAGCCCATGCCTCGCTGATGCCGGATGTGGCGATTCTCGACGCCGCGTTGACCGAAGGCGTGCCGTCGCATGTCACGGCGATGACTGGCATTGATGCGTTAACCCATGCCATTGAAGCGTACAGCGCGCTGAACGCTACACCGTTTACCGACAGCCTGGCGATTGGTGCCATTGCGATGATTGGCAAATCACTGCCGAAAGCGGTGGGCTACGGCCATGACCTTGCCGCGCGCGAGAGCATGTTGCTGGCTTCATGTATGGCGGGAATGGCGTTTTCCAGCGCCGGGCTTGGGTTATGCCACGCGATGGCGCATCAGCCAGGGGCGGCGCTGCATATTCCGCACGGTCTGGCGAACGCCATGTTGTTGCCAACGGTGATGGAATTTAACCGGATGGTTTGTCGTGATCGGTTTAGTCAGATTGGTCGGGCGCTGCGAACTAAAAAATCCGACGATCGTGACGCTATTAACGCGGTAAGTGAGCTGATTGCTGAAGTTGGGATTGGTAAACGACTGGGCGATGTTGGTGCGACATCTGCGCATTACGGCGCATGGGCGCAGGCCGCGCTGGAAGATATTTGTCTGCGCAGCAACCCGCGTACCGCCAGCCTGGAGCAGATTGTCGGCCTGTACGCAGCGGCGCAATAAATGCCGGATGCGACGCTTGCCGCGTCTTATCCGGCCTACGGGATTGCACATGTAGGGCGGATAAGGCGTTCACGCCGCATCCGCCAATAAATAACAACTAACAGGGAGTAAAGGCGATGGGAATTAACGAAATCATCATGTACATCATGATGTTCTTTATGCTGATAGCTGCCGTAGACAGGATCCTGTCGCAGTTCGGCGGTTCTGCTCGTTTCCTCGGTAAGTTCGGTAAAAGTATCGAAGGATCCGGCGGGCAGTTTGAAGAAGGCTTTATGGCGATGGGCGCACTGGGCCTGGCGATGGTTGGTATGACCGCGCTGGCACCTGTTCTGGCCCACGTACTCGGACCGGTGATTATCCCGGTTTACGAAATGCTCGGCGCAAACCCGTCAATGTTCGCCGGAACACTGCTGGCGTGCGATATGGGCGGCTTCTTCCTCGCCAAAGAGCTGGCGGGCGGCGACGTAGCAGCGTGGCTATACTCTGGGTTAATTCTCGGGTCGATGATGGGGCCAACGATTGTGTTTTCCATTCCGGTGGCGCTCGGCATTATCGAACCTTCTGACCGTCGTTATCTGGCGCTCGGCGTGCTGGCGGGCATTGTGACCATTCCGATTGGCTGTATTGCTGGTGGTCTGGTTGCTATGTACTCCGGTGTGCAGATCAACGGTCAGCCGGTGGAATTCACCTTTGCGCTGATCCTGATGAACATGATCCCGGTACTTATCGTTGCGGTGCTGGTGGCGCTGGGGCTGAAATTCATCCCGGAAAAAATGATCAACGGCTTCCAGATCTTCGCCAAATTCCTCGTTGCATTGATCACCCTCGGTCTTGCCGCTGCGGTAGTGAAATTCCTGCTCGGTTGGGAACTGATCCCCGGTCTGGATCCGATCTTCATGGCTCCAGGCGACAAACCCGGTGAAGTGATGCGCGCCATTGAAGTTATCGGTTCTATCTCCTGCGTGCTGCTGGGGGCGTATCCGATGGTGCTGCTGCTGACTCGCTGGTTTGAAAAACCGCTGATGAGCGTCGGTAAGGTGCTGAATATGAACAACATCGCGGCAGCCGGCATGGTGGCAACGCTTGCCAACAACATCCCGATGTTTGGCATGATGAAGCAGATGGATACCCGCGGCAAAGTCATCAACTGTGCCTTCGCCGTTTCCGCTGCTTTCGCCCTGGGCGACCACTTAGGCTTCGCCGCTGCCAACATGAACGCCATGATCTTCCCGATGATTGTCGGCAAGTTGATCGGCGGCGTAACGGCGATTGGCGTGGCGATGATGCTGGTACCTAAAGAAGACGCGAGCGCGGCTAAAACCGAAGCGGAGGCGCAATCGTGAACACTCGCCAGCTACTGAGCGTCGGTATCGATATCGGCACCACCACCACCCAGGTGATTTTCTCCCACCTGGAGCTGGTTAACCGTGCGGCGGTGTCGCAGGTGCCGCGCTACGAATTCATCAAACGCGAAATTAGCTGGCAAAGCCCGGTGTTCTTTACCCCTGTCGATAAACAGGGTGGTTTAAAAGAAGCGGAACTGAAAACCTTAATCCTCGAGCAATATCAGGCTGCGGGCATTGCGCCGGAAAGCGTTGATTCTGGTGCCATCATCATCACCGGTGAAAGCGCGAAAAACCGCAACGCTCGCCCGGCGGTGATGACGCTCTCCCGGTCGCTGGGCGATTTTGTCGTCGCCAGCGCTGGACCGCATCTCGAATCCGTGATCGCCGGTCACGGTGCCGGGGCGCAAACCCTTTCTGAACAACGGCTGTGTCGGGTACTGAATATCGACATCGGCGGTGGTACCGCGAACTACGCCCTGTTCGATGCCGGAAAAATCAGCGGCACCGCCTGCCTCAATGTCGGCGGTCGCCTGCTGGAAACCGACAGCCAGGGGCGCGTGGTTTACGCTCATAAACCGGGGCAGATGATTGTGGATGAGTGCTTCGGCGCAGGCACCGACGCCCGTTCGCTGACCGGCGCGCAGCTGGTGCAGGTTACCCGGCGGATGGCAGAGCTGATTGTCGAAGTGATTGACGGAACGCTTTCGCCGCTCGCGCAGGCATTAATGCAAACCGGTTTGCTGCCCGCAGGTGTTACGCCCGAAATCATTACGCTTTCTGGCGGCGTGGGCGAATGTTATCGCCACCAGCCCGCCGACCCGTTCTGTTTTGCCGATATTGGCCCGCTTCTGGCAACGGCGCTGCATGACCATCCGCGCCTGCGTGAGATGAACGTGCAGTTTCCGGCGCAAACCGTGCGCGCCACGGTGATTGGCGCGGGTGCACATACCCTTTCGCTCTCTGGCAGCACAATCTGGCTGGAGGGCGTACAACTGCCGCTGCGCAACTTGCCGGTGGCGATCCCAATTGATGAAAAGGATCTGGTGAGTGCCTGGCAACAGGCGCTGATTCAACTGGATCTTGATCCCAAAACTGATGCGTACGTGCTGGCGCTTCCCGCCTCGCTGCCTGTGCGTTACGCCGCGGTACTGACGGTCATCAACGCGTTGGTCGATTTCGTCGCGCGTTTTCCGAATCCGCATCCCCTGCTGGTGGTGGCCGGGCAGGACTTTGGTAAAGCTCTGGGCATGTTGTTGCGCCCACAGCTACAACAACTCCCGTTGGCAGTCATTGACGAAGTGATTGTCCGCGCGGGGGACTATATCGACATTGGTACGCCTCTTTTTGGCGGATCGGTTGTGCCGGTGACGGTGAAATCACTCGCATTTCCTTCCTGAGGGAACGACTTATGAAACTAAAGACCACATTGTTCGGCAATGTATATCAGTTTAAGGATGTAAAAGAGGTGCTGGCTAAAGCCAACGAACTGCGTTCGGGGGATGTGCTGGCGGGCGTTGCTGCGGCAAGCTCACAGGAGCGCGTGGCGGCAAAGCAGGTGTTGTCGGAAATGACCGTAGCGGACATCCGCAATAATCCGGTGATTGCCTATGAAGATGACTGCGTGACGCGGCTGATTCAGGACGATGTTAACGAAACGGCCTACAACCAGATTAAAAACTGGAGCATCAGCGAACTGCGTGAGTATGTCCTGAGCGACGAAACCAGCGTTGACGACATTGCCTTTACTCGCAAAGGGTTGACCTCGGAAGTGGTCGCGGCGGTGGCGAAGATCAGTTCTAACGCGGACCTGATCTACGGCGCGAAGAAAATGCCGGTAATCAAAAAGGCCAATACAACTATTGGTATTCCGGGCACCTTCAGCGCCCGTTTGCAGCCAAATGACACCCGTGACGACGTGCAAAGTATCGCTGCGCAAATCTACGAAGGGCTTTCCTTCGGGGTGGGCGATGCGGTGATCGGCGTCAACCCGGTGACGGACGACGTGGAAAACTTAAGCCGCGTGCTGGACACCATCTACGGCGTGATCGACAAATTCAACATCCCAACTCAGGGCTGCGTACTGGCGCACGTCACCACCCAGATCGAAGCGATTCGTCGCGGCGCACCGGGCGGGCTGATTTTCCAGAGTATTTGCGGCAGCGAAAAAGGGCTGAAAGAGTTTGGCGTGGAGCTGGCGATGCTCGACGAAGCGCGCGCAGTGGGTGCAGAGTTTAACCGTATCGCCGGGGAAAACTGCCTCTACTTCGAAACCGGACAAGGTTCGGCGCTGTCCGCTGGCGCTAACTTCGGCGCTGACCAGGTGACGATGGAAGCGCGTAACTATGGGCTGGCGCGTCATTACGATCCGTTTATCGTCAACACCGTGGTCGGTTTTATTGGGCCGGAGTATCTCTACAACGACCGCCAGATTATCCGCGCGGGCTTAGAAGATCACTTTATGGGCAAGCTGAGCGGCATCTCTATGGGCTGTGACTGCTGCTACACCAACCACGCTGACGCTGACCAGAACCTCAACGAAAACCTGATGATCCTGCTCGCCACCGCAGGCTGCAACTACATCATGGGGATGCCGCTGGGTGATGACATCATGCTCAACTATCAGACCACCGCATTCCACGACACTGCCACTGTGCGTCAGTTACTGAATCTGCGCCCGTCACCGGAGTTTGAACGCTGGCTGGAAAGCATGGGCATTATGGCAAACGGTCGCCTGACCAAACGGGCGGGCGATCCGTCACTGTTCTTCTGATGACGCGGAGATAACACATCATGGATCAAAAACAGATTGAAGAAATTGTACGCAGCGTGATGGCGTCAATGGGACAAGCGGCCCCCGCGCCGTCAGAAGCAAAGTGCGCCACCACCACCTGTGCGGCACCGGTGACCTCGGAAAGCTGCGCGCTGGATTTAGGTTCTGCGGAAGCAAAAGCGTGGATTGGTGTTGAAAACCCGCATCGCGCAGACGTATTAACAGAACTGCGTCGCAGCACCGTGGCCCGTGTTTGTACCGGTCGTGCCGGTCCGCGTCCGCGTACCCAGGCGTTGCTGCGTTTCCTGGCCGATCACTCTCGTTCGAAAGATACCGTTCTGAAAGAAGTACCGGAAGAGTGGGTGAAAGCGCAGGGCTTGCTGGAAGTCCGCTCCGAAATCAGCGACAAAAATCTCTACCTGACTCGCCCGGATATGGGCCGCCGCCTGTGTGCAGAAGCTGTTGAAGCGCTGAAAGCACAGTGTGTTGCTAATCCGGACGTGCAGGTCGTTATTTCTGATGGCCTGTCAACTGATGCGATCACCGTGAACTACGAAGAGATCCTGCCGCCGCTGATGGCGGGCCTGAAACAGGCCGGGCTGAAAGTCGGCACGCCATTCTTTGTTCGTTATGGTCGCGTGAAGATTGAAGATCAGATCGGTGAGATCCTCGGCGCGAAAGTAGTGATCCTGCTGGTGGGCGAACGTCCGGGGTTGGGGCAGTCAGAAAGCCTCTCCTGCTACGCCGTTTATTCGCCGCGTATGGCGACCACCGTTGAGGCCGATCGCACCTGTATCTCTAACATTCACCAGGGCGGCACGCCGCCGGTTGAAGCCGCAGCCGTCATTGTGGATTTGGCGAAACGTATGCTGGAGCAGAAAGCATCCGGCATCAACATGACCCGATAAGGAGGCATCATGCCAGCTTTAGATTTGATTCGACCGTCGGTAACCGCCATGCGGGTGATTGCCTCCGTTAACGCCGAATTTGCACGTGAACTGAAATTGCCGCCGCATATTCGTAGCCTCGGGCTGATTTCTGCTGATTCAGATGACGTCACCTACATTGCGGCTGACGAAGCGACCAAGCAGGCGATGGTCGAAGTGGTATATGGTCGCTCGCTGTATGCGGGCGCTGCACACGGCCCGTCACCGACTGCCGGTGAGGTGCTGATTATGCTGGGTGGGCCAAACCCGGCGGAAGTGCGTGCTGGTCTGGATGCGATGGTTGCAAATATTGAAAATGGCGCTGCTTTCCAGTGGGCTAATGACGCAGAAAACACAGCCTTCCTGGCACATGTCGTTTCGCGTACCGGTTCTTATCTCTCATCAACCGCCGGGATCACGCTTGGCGATCCGATGGCGTATCTGGTGGCACCGCCGCTGGAAGCGACCTACGGCATTGATGCAGCGTTGAAATCTGCCGACGTGCAGCTGGTGACCTATGTCCCGCCACCGTCTGAAACCAACTACTCGGCAGCATTTTTAACCGGTAGCCAGGCCGCGTGTAAAGCAGCCTGTAACGCCTTTACCGATGCAGTGCTGGAAATCGCGCGTAATCCAATCCAGCGTGCGTAACGGAGGTTGCCGATGATCAATGCACTGGGATTGCTGGAAGTTGACGGCATGGTCGCCGCGATAGATGCAGCGGATGCCATGCTCAAAGCAGCTAACGTTCGTCTGCTCAGCCATGAAGTGCTTGACCCTGGTCGCCTAACGCTGGTGGTGGAAGGCGATCTGGCGGCGTGTCGTGCGGCGCTGGACGCAGGTTGTGCTGCCGCGATGCGTACCGGGCGTGTCATCAGCCGTAAGGAGATCGGTCGGCCAGACGATGACACCCAGTGGCTGGTTACTGGCTTTAACCGCCAGCCGAAGCAACCCGTAAAGGAACCCGACGCGCCAGTTATCGTCGCGGAATCTGCTGACGAGTTGTTGGCGCTGTTAACATCAGTACGTCAGGGAATGACGGCAGGAGAAGTGGCAGCCCACTTTGGCTGGCCGCTGGAAAAAGCCAGAAATGCGCTCGAACAGCTCTTTTCTGCCGGGACGTTACGTAAACGCAGTAGTCGTTATCGTCTCAAGCCCCATTAACCTGTCGGAGGTGCCGGGTGTCCTACAACACCCGGCATTAACATCATGAAAAAGACCCGTACAGCCAATTTGCACCATCTTTATCATGAACCCTTACCCGAAAACCTGAAGCTCACGCCGAAGGTCGAAGTGGATAATGTTCATCAACGACAGACAACGGATGTCTATGAACATGCTTTGACAATTACCGCCTGGCAGCAGATTTACGATCAGCTGCATCCGGGCAAGTTTCATGGTGAATTTACGGAAATTCTACTCGATGATATTCAGGTTTTTCGTGAATACACTGGTCTGGCGCTGCGTCAGTCGTGCCTGGTCTGGCCGAACTCGTTCTGGTTTGGCATTCCGGCGACGCGCGGTGAGCAGGGATTTATCGGTTCGCAATGTCTGGGAAGCGCAGAAATTGCGACGCGCCCGGGTGGAACCGAGTTTGAATTAAGTACGCCGGACGATTACACGATCCTGGGCGTAGTGCTTTCTGAAGATGTCATCACTCGTCAGGCTAACTTTTTGCATAATCCGGATCGGGTATTACATATGCTGCGTAGCCAGTCGGCGCTGGAAGTGAAAGAGCAGCATAAAGCCGCTCTGTGGGGCTTTGTCCAACAGGCGCTGGCGACGTTTTGCGAGAACCCGGAAAATCTCCATCAGCCTGCAGTGCGAAAAGTGCTGGGGGATAACTTGCTAATGGCGATGGGGGCGATGCTGGAAGAAGCGCAGCCAATGGTGACGGCGGAAAGCATCAGTCATCAGAGTTACCGTCGATTGCTTTCCCGCGCCCGTGAATATGTGCTGGAAAACATGTCCGAACCGGTGACGGTGCTGGACTTGTGTAATCAACTACATGTCAGCCGCCGCACGCTACAAAACGCTTTTCACGCTATTTTAGGCATTGGCCCAAACGCGTGGCTGAAACGCATTCGCCTGAACGCCGTGCGCCGCGAACTGATAAGCCCGTGGTCGCAAAGTATGACGGTAAAAGACGCCGCCATGCAGTGGGGATTCTGGCATCTGGGGCAATTCGCCACGGATTATCAGCAACTGTTTGCCGAGAAGCCGTCACTGACGCTGCATCAGCGGATGCGGGAATGGGGGTGAGGGAGTTACACCCAATCCCTGACCTTAATAAATCCACTTAACGCCGCTTCCGGGCTGCCTGCTTCTGGCTGATAATCATACTCCCAGCGTACCAGCGGCGGCATTGACATCAGGATAGACTCGGTGCGCCCGCCGGTTTGCAGGCCAAACAGTGTGCCACGATCCCAGACCAGATTGAACTCGACATAACGACCGCGACGATATAACTGGAAATTGCGCTCGCGCTCGCCGTAGGCCATCGTTTTACGTCGCTCTACAATTGGTAAATAAGCGTTGGTGTAGCCTTTGCCTACCGCCTGCATAAAGGCAAAACAGTGGTCAAAGTCTGGCGTGTTCAGGTCATCAAAGAACAGGCCGCCAATGCCGCGTTGTTCGTTACGATGTTTGAGGTAGAAGTATTCGTCGCACCACTTTTTGTAACGCGGATAAACGTCTTCGCCAAATGGCAGGCACAGGTCACGGGCGGTGCGGTGCCAGTGAATAGCATCGTCTTCAAAGCCATAGAAAGGGGTTAAGTCGAAGCCGCCGCCAAACCACCAGACGGGTTCGGCACCCGGTTTTTCGGCAATAAAAAAGCGCACATTCGCGTGGCTGGTGGGAACATACGGATTATGCGGATGCACTACCAGTGAAACGCCCATCGCCTCGAAACTGCGCCCGGCAAGTTCCGGACGATGAGCGGTGGCGGAAGCAGGCATCGCCTCACCGTGGACATGTGAAAAGTTGACGCCTGCCTGTTCGAAAACACCACCATTACGCAAAACCCGACTACGCCCGCCGCCGCCAGCTTCACGTTGCCAGCTATCTTCGACAAACTCTGCGCCATCGACGGCGGTCAGTTGTTGACAAATTGTATCCTGAAGGTTGAGCAGGAACTGTTTAACCAGGTGTGCGTCGGGTTTCATCACTTACCGCTTTCTCGAGTGTGCTTTCTGGTTGTCAAACCAGTGGAAATAACTGATCACTCCTTCGGCAATCGCTGTGGCGATTTTCTGGCGAAACGCCGCCGTGCCTAACAGCCGCTCTTCTTCCGGGTTGGTGATAAACGAGGTTTCCACCAGCACCGACGGAACCGACGGCGATTTCAACACCACAAACGCGGCTTGTTCGGTGTTGCGGCTGTGCAGTTTATGCACCGGCTTAATCTTTTTCAGAATATGCGAGCCGAGCGTCAGGCTGTTTTTAATAGTATCGGTTTGCACCAGATCAAACAGCACTTGCTGCAATAGGTGATCCTTGTCAGTCGCCTTTTTACCGGCAACTTCATCAGCACGGTTTTCGCGTTCAGACAGGTATTTCGCCATTGCGCTACTAGCACCGCGGTTAGAGAGGGCAAATACCGAAGCACCGGCAGCTTTCGGGTTGGTAAAGCCATCGGCATGAATTGACATAAACAGATCTGCGCCATGTTTATGGGCGATTTCAACGCGATCGTATAGTGGGATAAACGTATCGCCAGAACGCGTTAAACGCGCATCAATGCCATGATTACGCAAAATGGAACGGACGTTTTTAGCAATCGCCAGCACCACATGTTTTTCTTTCGAACCGTTGCGTCCGATCGCTCCGGTATCAATCCCGCCGTGGCCTGGATCGAGAACAACGACACGTTTGCCGCCAGATTTTTTGGCTTTCGGCTTGCTGTGTCCGTTGCTGGTTTTTAAAGGTTCGTCTTTGGCGATGGCTTGCGACATTCCTGACAACGTCAGGGCAGCCAAACCGGCTTTCAGCACCTGGCGGCGCGAAGTGAGTGTTTTTAGTGGTTTAAAAGTGCTCATACGGCCTGAGTTGTAATAATAAAGTTCCAGATGTTATATCGTATCGCGTAATCCGTTACGACCGTTTGCTGTTGAGAATTGTTTTACTTTTCATTTCAATAGTTGACAACTCCCCATTATGCCACTTTTTCAACCGATTTTCGTCAGATATTGGCTAATTCGACCGTTCACGCCATAATCAGCCTTTTAACCCGCAAAAAGGTAACGAATACCATGGAGATACGCGTATTTCGCCAGGAAGATTTCGAAGAGGTCATCACCCTTTGGGAGCGTTGCGACTTGCTGCGTCCGTGGAACGATCCGGAAATGGACATCGAGCGTAAGATGAACCATGACGTCAGTTTGTTTCTGGTCGCTGAGGTAAACGGTGAAGTGGTCGGAACGGTGATGGGCGGTTATGACGGGCATCGCGGGTCTGCTTATTATCTTGGCGTGCATCCAGAGTTTCGTGGGCGTGGGATTGCTAATGCGTTGCTTAATCGGTTGGAGAAAAAGCTGATTGCTCGCGGCTGTCCGAAAATTCAGATCAACGTGCCGGAAGATAACGACATGGTGCTCGGAATGTATGAACGCCTGGGATATGAACACGCCGACGTACTGAGTCTGGGTAAGCGTTTGATTGAAGATGAAGAGTACTGAGTTTCATCCTGTCCATTATGATGCGCACGGTCGCCTGCGTTTACCCTTGCTCTTCTGGCTTGTGCTATTGCTTCAGGCGCGAACCTGGGTGCTGTTTGTCATTGCCGGTGCGTCGCGCGAGCAGGGTACTGCGCTGCTAAATCTGTTTTATCCCGATCACGATAATTTCTGGCTGGGGTTGATTCCCGGTATTCCGGCGGTGCTGGCATTTTTGCTGAGTGGTCGGCGGGCTTCATTTCCCCGTATCTGGCATGTGCTCTATTTTCTGTTGCTGTTGGCGCAGGTGGTTTTACTTTGTTGGCAACCGTGGCTGTGGCTGAACGGTGAATCCGTTAGCGGTATCGGTCTGGCGCTGGTAGTGGCGGATATCGTGGCGTTAATCTGGCTGCTGACCAATCGACGTTTACGCGCTTGTTTTAATGAAGAAAAAGAATAACGGCACTTTTTGGTGAATTTGCACTCCAAGCAACGTTATTGAATAACCAAAGGAAGTGACATGAAATCGCTGCGTTTAATGTTATGCGCTATGCCGTTGATGCTGACCGGCTGTTCCACGATGTCGTCAGTTAACTGGTCGGCCGCTAACCCGTGGAACTGGTTTGGATCATCCACCAAAGTGAGCGAGCAGGGCGTGGGTGAATTAACGGCGTCCACACCACTGCAAGAACAAGCCATTGCTGATGCGCTTGATGGCGATTATCGCCTGCGCAGCGGAATGAAAACCGCGAACGGCAACGTGGTGCGCTTTTTTGAAGTGATGAAAGGCGACAACGTGGCGATGGTGATTAACGGTGATCAAGGCACGATCAGCCGCATTGATGTGCTGGATAGCGATATTCCTGCTGACACCGGTGTTAAAATCGGTACACCGTTTAGTGACCTTTACAGCAAAGCATTTGGCAATTGCCAAAAGGCCGACAGTGATGATAATCGTGCCGTCGAATGTAAAGCCGAAGGCAGTCAACATATTAGCTACCAGTTCAGCGGGGAATGGAGTGGCCCTGAAGGGTTAATGCCTTCGGACGATACCCTGAAAAACTGGAAAGTCAGTAAAATTATCTGGCGGCGTTAATTTGCGTCTGAACAAACCGCCGCCGCGAAAAAACACGTAAAATAGCGCCCAACAATGCCACGGATTGCGTGGCATTATTATTTTCAGGAGGAACAATGTCTCAGGTTCAGAGTGGCATTTTGCCAGAACATTGCCGCGCGGCGATTTGGATCGAAGCCAACGTGAAAGGGGAAGTTGACGCCCTGCGTGCGGCCAGTAAAACATTTGCCGACAAACTGGCAACTTTTGAAGCGAAATTCCCGGACGCGCATCTTGGTGCGGTGGTTGCCTTTGGTAACAATACCTGGCGCGCTCTGAGCGGCGGCGTTGGGGCCGAAGAGCTGAAAGATTTTCCGGGCTACGGTAAAGGCCTTGCGCCGACGACCCAGTTCGATGTGTTGATCCACATTCTTTCTCTGCGTCACGACGTAAACTTCTCTGTCGCTCAGGCGGCGATGGAAGCCTTTGGTGACTGCATTGAAGTGAAAGAAGAGATCCACGGCTTCCGTTGGGTTGAAGAGCGTGACCTGAGCGGCTTTGTTGACGGTACAGAAAACCCGGCGGGTGAAGAGACGCGCCGCGAAGTGGCTGTTATCAAAGACGGCGTGGATGCGGGCGGCAGCTATGTGTTTGTGCAGCGTTGGGAGCACAACCTGAAACAGCTCAATCGGATGAGCGTTCACGATCAAGAGATGATGATCGGGCGCACCAAAGAGGCCAACGAAGAGATTGACGGCGACGAACGTCCGGAAACCTCTCACCTGACCCGCGTTGATCTGAAAGAAGATGGCAAAGGGCTGAAGATTGTTCGTCAGAGCCTGCCGTACGGCACCGCCAGCGGTACGCACGGTCTGTACTTCTGCGCCTACTGCGCGCGTCTGCATAACATTGAGCAGCAACTGCTGAGCATGTTTGGCGATACCGATGGTAAGCGTGATGCGATGTTGCGTTTCACCAAACCGGTAACCGGCGGCTATTACTTTGCGCCGTCGCTGGACAAGTTGATGGCGCTGTAAGCGTTTCTGATTCATTGATTAAAGGCCAGCCAGTAACACAACTGACTGGCCTTTTTATTACTGCTTTAACGCCGCATACACCTGATCAACTACCCAACCATAAGTTGCAATCGGTAGCTGACCGCTTTCGAACATATTGGGATTTTTTTGTGGATCGGCAACTGGCGAATGTGGCTTGTTGCTTAACATCACAATCGCCATATGATTCACCGGATCGATAACGGTCACCGTCCCGGTCCAACCTGTGTGACCGTAGGTTTGCGGGCTTGCCAGCGTGCCAAACGTCGGCGTCATGGTGGCATTACCATTCACGCGCCAGCCAAGGCCAAAAGTGGCATCTTCCTTAGAGCTGGTGGTGAACATCTTCACCGTTTCTGCATTGAACAGCTGCACATCACCATAGCCACCGCCGTTCAGCATCGTTTGCATTAACACCGCAATATCGCCGGTATTGGAAAACAAACCTGCGTGCCCGGAAACACCGCCCATCGAATAAAAGGCTTTTTCATCGTGCACCTGACCCCAGAGAGTGGAGGTGCGGATATTCGGGAAGTGAATCACGCCATCGCGGGTATTGCCGTTGAGTTCCGTGGCGGCAATTTGTTGCGGTTTAAAGCCTTTCAGTAGCGGATTAAACACCGTATGCGTCAGGCCGAGCGGGCGATAAATCGACTCTTCAACATAGCGGTCAAGTGGCTGACCGGTAACCGACTCGACGATAAATCCAAGCAGCATATAATCGACATCGCTGTAGATATGCTTGCTGCCGGGCTGATACTCCAGCGGCGTGCGCTTGATCATCTCCAGCGTCTGGCCTTTATCCTGGGAATATAACGCGCCCGCGACCGCTTTATTCGGGTATTGCGGATCTGCCGGGAAACCGCCGCTGTGATGCAGCAGATCAGAAATCCGCAGCGTGTTTTTGCCTTTGATCGCATCGTTCGGGCTGTCGGCAAACCCTGGAATATATTTCGCAATCCGATCGTCAGGATGCAGTTTGCCTTCGCTCATCAGCTTTTGCAGGGCGAAGTTAGTGGCGTACATCTTGGTGTTTGAGGCCAGATCATACAGCGTCCCGGTGGTGGCTTTTAACGGCTGCGCCATTAACGCGCTGCCATCATACTTTTTCGCCGCGCCCCAGGCTTTGCGATAAACAATCTGATTATCTTTTATAATCAGCAGGTTTACGCCGGGATAACCATCATCAACTTGCTGGCTTATCCAGCGATCCATCTGATTAAGCCGTTCGACGTTAAACCCTGCTTTCTCTGGCGAACTTTCTGTCAGAACAGGGTATTTTGCGGCGCTGACGCTACAGCTGACAGCCAGCAGAGAAAGGCAGAGCATTGTCCGTTTCATATTATCAGTCCAGATTGACGTTACGGCAGCCAAAGAGCGTGGTGAAAATAAACCCACAAACCCATGCCACCAGAATCCCACCTGCATAAACCGCCATTGCCGGAAGGATACCTTGAGCGGAAGTCATCAGCGGCAGCGCCACCAGACCAGACGGCCCAAAGGCACTGTTTAAGCCCATCGGCAGGCCCCACCAGGCTATCAGCCCGATAAACAAACCGCCCGCCGCGCCACCTAAACAGGCGGTAACAAACGGTTTCATGCGGGGCAGGGTGACACCGTAAATCAACGGTTCACCAACGCCCAGCAGACCGGGAATAATCGCCCCGCGTACCTGACTGCGTAATGCACTATGCGGTTGCGCCCGCCAGTAGAGTGCCAGCGCCGCGCCCACCTGGCCCGCACCTGCCATTGAAAGGATGGGAAATAAGCTGTTGAATCCCTGACTGTCCATTAACGCGAGGTAAACGGGAATAAAGCCCTGATGCACGCCAAACACCACGGCGATCAGGAATAGCCCTGCTAAAACTGCACAACCGAGCGGATTACTGTTCAGGTGCATAAACAGCCACGACATGCCTTCGAATAACCAGCCACCCAGCGGCATAATGATCAAATACGCCAGTGTGGCGGTGATCAGCAGAGTGATTAACGAGGTCAACAGCATGTCGAGATCGTCCGGCATAAAGCGGCGCACCATGCCTTCAATGCGAGCGCAGGCCCACGCGGCAATCAACACGCCGATAATATTGCCGCGCGGATCGATGGGCAGACCAAAGAAATCGTGAAATCCGGCGTAGTAACCCGTGGTTGCAGCTGGGTTATAACCGAGCAAAAAGAGCGCGGCGATAATTGCGCCATTTACGCCCGTGCCACCAAATGCCTGGGCCGCGTTATAGCCCACCAGAATTACCAGGAAGGTGAACAGGCCTTTGCTGAACACCTTCATAAAATTCAGCGCATCGGGTAGCGTGCCCTGAGCATCTGCCGGAACGTGCATCACCGTGGCAATTAACGTCGCTATCCCCAGCAGCAGACCGGCGGCAATAAAACCGGGGATCAGCGGGGTGAAGATGGTGGCGAATTTGGCGAGAAATTGTTGCACGCCGGAGGTTTGTTTGGCTTTTAACTGACGTTTATTCTGAGCGGCGATTTCTGCGGCATCTTGTACCGGGGCTTCTCCCAGCAGTTCGCTCATCGCTTTTGCGGCACGATGCGCTTTACCTGGTCCAAAAACGACCTGTACCTGATCGCTGGTCAAAATAACGCCCTTCACGCCTTCCAGCGTTTTGATATTGGGATCAACCAGTGAACTGTCATGTACACCCAGACGCAGGCGCGTCATACAGTTACCACAACTGGCGATATTTCCCGGTCCACCGACCCGGGTAAGAATGGTGTTCAGAAGTTCACTGCTGATCTCTTTGGCCATGGGTTATTCCTTGTCTAAAACCTGACGAATAAAGCCGCCGTGTTGATCCAGGCGTTTTTTTGCTTCTGCGGCATCGAGATTTTTCAGCACCATCACAATGGCCGTTTTACAGTTGCGCTCGCAGGCAACCAATGCCGCTTCCGCTTGCTCTGCGCTACATCCGGTAGCGTTTTTGACGATATTGACCTGGCGCACATGCAGTTTTTCGTTGGTGGCGACCACATCGACCATCAGGTTGCCGAACACTTTGCCGGATTTAATCATCAGCCCGGTGGAAAGCATATTGAGCACCAGTTTCTGCGCCGTGCCTGCTTTCATCCGCGAAGAACCGGTGACCACTTCAGCCCCAACCACCGGCGTAATAGCAAACTCAGCGGTGGTGGAAACAGCGCTCCCCGGATTACAGGAAATTCCCACTGTACGGCAGCCGAGCTGGCGTGCGTATTCCAGCCCGGCAATCACATACGGCGTGCGACCACTGGCCGCAATGCCAACCACCACATCCTGCGCGGTTAATCCGATGTTTTTCAGATCATTAACACCACCTTCCCGGCTATCTTCCGCGCCTTCCACCGCGTGCTGAATGGCATATTCGCCGCCAGCAATTAATCCAACTACCAGGCCTGGTTTCACGCCGTAGGTGGGCGGACATTCGCTGGCATCCAGAATCCCCAGACGACCGGATGTTCCCGCACCGAGGTAAATCAGACGCCCGCCGCCGCTTACCTGGGCGTGGATAACATCGATCGCCGCGGCGATATCCGGCAGTACGCGCTCAACGGCAAGCGGCACGGTTTTATCTTCATCGTTGATAATCCGGCACATTTCCAGCGTTGATACGCGGTCAATTTCAGCCGAGGCGGCGTTCGAGCCTTCGGTAATCATCTTTTCAAGTTGCATCGGTGGTGACCTTACTATTTACGATCAAATAATTGCAGATGTATGGAATCATATATCCCGAATTGACAGACTTAAAGGAATCATTGAGTCTACACTCGCAGAGTGTGAAGAGCGTCATAAGAACTTAAGCGGAATTTTTGCTGCCAGCCCAGGAGAGTGGAAGATGTTGTACCTGACGAAAATACGCAATGCGGAAAGTGAATTTACCGGGAACGAGCAAAAAATTGCTGACTTTCTGCGGGCCAACGTGAGTGAGCTGAAATCCGTCTCTTCGCGCAAGATGGCGAAACAGCTCGGCATCAGCCAGTCGAGTATTGTGAAGTTTGCCCAGAAGCTCGGCGCGCAAGGATTTACTGAATTGCGTATGGCGTTAATTGGCGAATACAGTGCCAGCCGGGAGAAAACGAATGCCACGGCGCTGCACCTGCACAGTTCGATTACCAGTGATGATTCGCTGGAAGTGATTGCCCGTAAACTGAATCGCGAAAAAGAGCAGGCGCTGGAGCAAACCTGCGCGTTGTTTGACTACGCGCGGCTGCAAAAAATCATTGAGGTCATCAGTAAAGCACCGTTTATCCAGATAACGGGCCTGGGCGGGTCGGCGCTGGTGGGGCGCGATCTGTCGTTCAAACTGATGAAAATTGGTTATCGCGTGGCCTGTGAGGCCGACACCCACGTACAAGCCACCGTTTCTCAGGCGCTAAAAAAAGGCGATGTACAAATCGCTATCTCTTACAGTGGCAGTAAAAAAGAGATTGTCTTGTGCGCCGAGGCAGCGCGAAAGCAGGGGGCGACGGTGATTGCCATTACCTCATTAACCGATTCCCCGCTGCGGCGGCTGGCGCATTACACCCTCGATACCGTTTCTGGCGAAACCGAATGGCGCAGCTCGTCGATGTCCACCCGCACGGCGCAAAATTCTGTTACCGATTTACTGTTTGTTGGCCTTGTGCAACTCAATGATGTGGAGTCATTGAAAATGATTGAGCGCAGCAGTGAGCTAACGCAACGCCTGAAATGATGCATAAAGCAGCGACTGGATTGAGATTTTCCTGAATTAGTGAGCTGATCCGCAGCAATATTTTGTTTATCCTGTATTTTCAGAGGGAATGGAGTGTAACGCTCTGTATTAACAAGGAGAGCATTAAAATGGGTAAACTCACGGGCAAGACAGCACTGATTACGGGCGCATTGCAGGGAATTGGCGAAGGAATTGCCAGAACTTTTGCGCGTCATGGCGCAAACCTAATCTTGCTGGATATCTCCCCTGAGATCGAAAAGCTGGCGGACGAACTGTGTGGCCGTGGTCATCGCTGTACGGCGGTTGTCGCCGATGTGCGTGACCCGGCGTCGGTAGCCGCAGCTATTAAGCGCGCTAAGGAAAAAGAAGGGCGCATTGATATTCTGGTGAATAACGCAGGCGTTTGTCGTCTGGGCAGTTTCCTCGATATGAGCGATGAAGATCGCGATTTCCATATTGATATCAATATAAAAGGCGTATGGAACGTCACGAAGGCGGTGCTGCCGGAGATGATTGCCCGCAAAGATGGCCGCATTGTGATGATGTCTTCAGTCACTGGCGATATGGTGGCAGACCCGGGCGAAACGGCGTACGCCTTAACGAAAGCGGCGATTGTTGGCCTGACTAAATCGCTGGCGGTGGAGTACGCGCAGTCTGGTATTCGCGTTAACGCCATCTGCCCTGGATACGTTCGCACGCCAATGGCGGAAAGCATTGCCCGCCAGTCGAACCCGGAAGATCCAGAATCGGTGCTGACTGAAATGGCGAAAGCAATCCCGATGCGTCGCCTCGCCGATCCGCTGGAAGTCGGCGAACTGGCGGCCTTCCTCGCATCGGATGAATCCAGCTATTTAACCGGTACACAGAATGTGATTGATGGCGGCAGCACACTACCGGAGACGGTTAGCGTCGGCATCTGATTCACCTCTGTTTCCTCCCTGCATTTGTGGGGAGGATTTCGTCTTATTCCCTTTTCAACTTCCAAATCACCAAACGGTATATAAAACCGTTACTCCTTTCACGTCCGTTATAAATATGATGGCTATTAGAAAGTCGTTAAATTTATAAGGGTGCGCAATGGCCGTTAACTTACTGAAAAAGAACTCACTCGCGCTGGTCGCTTCTCTGCTGCTGGCGGGCCATGTACAGGCAACGGAACTGCTGAACAGTTCTTATGATGTCTCCCGCGAGCTGTTTGCCGCCCTGAATCCGCCGTTTGAGCAACAATGGGCAAAAGATAACGGCGGCGACAAACTGACGATAAAACAATCTCATGCCGGGTCATCAAAACAGGCGCTGGCGATTTTGCAGGGCTTAAAAGCAGACGTTGTCACTTATAACCAGGTGACCGACGTACAAATCCTGCATGACAAAGGCAAGCTTATCCCGGCCGACTGGCAGTCGCGCCTGCCGAATAATAGCTCGCCGTTCTACTCCACCATGGGCTTCCTGGTGCGTAAGGGCAACCCGAAGAATATTCACGACTGGAACGACCTCGTGCGCTCCGACGTGAAGCTGATTTTCCCGAACCCGAAAACGTCAGGTAACGCGCGTTACACCTACCTTGCGGCATGGGGCGCAGCGGACAAAGCCGACGGTGGCGACAAAGCCAAAACTGAACAGTTTATGACTCAGTTCCTGAAAAACGTTGAAGTGTTCGATACTGGCGGTCGTGGCGCGACCACCACTTTTGCCGAACGTGGGCTGGGCGATGTACTGATTAGCTTCGAATCGGAAGTGAACAACATCCGTAAACAGTATGAAGCGCAGGGCTTCGAAGTAGTTATTCCGAAAACTAACATTCTTGCGGAATTCCCGGTGGCGTGGGTCGATAAAAACGTGCAGGCCAACGGTACGGAAAAAGCAGCAAAAGCCTACCTGAACTGGCTCTACAGCCCGCAGGCGCAGACCATCATCACCGACTATTACTACCGCGTAAATAACCCGGAAGTCATGGACAAACTGAAAAACAAATTCCCGCAGACCGAGCTGTTCCGCGTGGAAGACAAATTTGGCTCCTGGCCGGAAGTGATGAAAACCCACTTCACCAGCGGCGGCGAGTTAGACAAGCTGTTAGCGGCGGGGCGTAATTAATGTTTGCAGTTTCATCAAGACGCGTGCTGCCGGGCTTTACCTTAAGCCTCGGCACCAGTCTGCTGTTTGTGTGCCTGATTTTGCTGCTGCCGCTCTCAGCGCTGGTGATGCAGCTCTCTGAGATGAGCTGGGCACAGTACTGGGAGGTGATCACCAACCCGCAGGTGGTCGCGGCCTACAAAGTGACGCTGCTGTCGGCGTTTGTGGCATCGATTTTTAACGGCGTTTTCGGCCTGCTGATGGCGTGGATCTTAACCCGCTATCGCTTTCCGGGCCGCACGCTGATCGATGCGCTGATGGATTTACCCTTTGCGCTGCCAACGGCAGTGGCCGGTTTAACGCTGGCCTCGCTCTTTTCTGTAAACGGTTTTTACGGTGAATGGCTGGCGAAGTTTGATATCAAAGTTACCTATACCTGGCTGGGGATTGCGGTGGCGATGGCTTTTACCAGTATTCCGTTTGTGGTGCGTACCGTGCAGCCGGTGCTGGAAGAGTTAGGCCCGGAATATGAAGAAGCGGCAGAAACGCTCGGCGCAACGCGCTGGCAGAGTTTCTGCAAAGTGGTGCTGCCGGAGCTTTCTCCGGCGCTGGTGGCGGGCGTGGCGCTGTCGTTTACCCGTAGTCTTGGTGAATTTGGCGCGGTGATTTTCATCGCCGGGAACATTGCCTGGAAGACGGAAGTGACGTCGCTGATGATTTTTGTTCGCTTACAGGAGTTTGATTACCCGGCGGCGAGCGCGATTGCTTCGGTGATCCTCGCGGCATCCCTGTTGCTGCTGTTCTCAATTAACACTCTGCAAAGTCGCTTTGGTCGGCGTGTGGTAGGTCATTAATGGCGGAAGTGACACAATTGAAGCGTTATGACGCGCGCCCGATTAACTGGGACAAATGGTTTCTGATTGGCATCGGGATGCTGGTTTCGGCGTTCATCCTGCTGGTGCCGATGATTTACATCTTCGTGCAGGCGTTCAGCAAAGGGCTGATGCCGGTTTTACAGAATCTGGCCGATCCGGACATGCTGCACGCCATCTGGCTGACGGTGATGATTGCGCTGATTGCCGTGCCGGTGAACCTGGTGTTCGGCATTCTGCTGGCCTGGCTGGTGACGCGCTTTAACTTCCCCGGACGCCAGTTGCTGCTGACGCTGCTGGACATTCCGTTTGCCGTGTCGCCGGTGGTTGCCGGTCTGGTGTATCTGCTGTTTTACGGCTCTAACGGCCCGCTCGGTGGCTGGCTGGATGAACATAATCTGCAAATTATGTTCTCCTGGCCGGGTATGGTACTGGTCACCATCTTCGTGACGTGTCCGTTTGTGGTGCGCGAACTGGTACCGGTAATGTTAAGTCAGGGCAGCCAGGAAGACGAGGCGGCGATTTTGCTTGGCGCGTCCGGCTGGCAGATGTTCCGTCGCGTCACGCTGCCGAACATCCGCTGGGCGCTGCTTTATGGCGTGGTGCTGACCAACGCCCGCGCGATTGGCGAGTTTGGTGCGGTGTCGGTAGTTTCCGGCTCGATTCGCGGCGAAACACTTTCGCTGCCGTTACAGATTGAATTGCTGGAGCAGGACTACAACACCGTCGGCTCCTTTACCGCTGCCGCGTTGTTGACGCTGATGGCGATTATCACCCTGTTTTTAAAGAGTATGTTGCAGTGGCGTCTGGAGAATCAGGAAAAACGCGCGCAGCAGGAGGAACATCATGAGCATTGAGATTGCCAATATTAAGAAGTCTTTTGGTCGCACCCAGGTGCTGAACGATATCTCACTGGATATTCCTTCTGGTCAGATGGTCGCATTGCTGGGGCCGTCCGGTTCCGGGAAAACCACGCTGCTGCGCATTATCGCCGGGCTGGAGCATCAAACCAGCGGGCATATTCGCTTCCACGGCACCGACGTTAGCCGCCTGCATGCGCGCGATCGTAAAGTCGGTTTCGTGTTTCAGCATTACGCGCTGTTCCGCCATATGACGGTGTTCGACAATATCGCTTTCGGCCTGACGGTGCTGCCGCGTCGCGAGCGCCCGAATGCCGCAGCTATCAAAGCGAAAGTGACAAAATTGCTGGAGATGGTGCAGCTTGCCCATCTGGCAGACCGCTATCCTGCGCAGCTTTCCGGCGGCCAGAAACAGCGTGTGGCGCTGGCGCGCGCGCTTGCCGTAGAACCGCAAATTCTGCTGCTTGATGAACCGTTTGGCGCGCTGGATGCGCAGGTGCGTAAAGAGTTGCGTCGCTGGCTGCGTCAGTTACATGAAGAGCTGAAATTCACCAGCGTGTTTGTGACCCATGACCAGGAAGAAGCGACCGAAGTAGCCGATCGTGTAGTGGTGATGAGCCAGGGCAATATCGAGCAGGCTGATGCACCGGACCAGGTATGGCGCGAACCAGCGACCCGTTTTGTACTCGAATTTATGGGCGAAGTGAACCGCCTGCAGGGAACCATTCGCGGCGGGCAGTTCCATGTTGGCGCACATCGCTGGCCGCTGGGCTATACACCTGCGTATCAGGGGCCGGTGGATCTCTTCCTGCGTCCGTGGGAAGTGGATATCAGCCGCCGTACCAGCCTCGATTCGCCGCTACCCGTACAGGTACTGGAAGCCAGCCCGAAAGGTCACTACACCCAATTAGTGGTGCAGCCGCTGGGATGGTATGACGAACCCTTGACGGTGGTGATGCGCGGGGATGATGCGCCAGTGCGCGGCGATCGTCTGTTCGTCGGCCTGCAACATGCGCGGCTGTATAACGGCGACGAGCGTATTGAAACCCGCGATGAGGAACTTGCTCTCGCACAAAGCGCCTGATAGGTTGAGTGAATGTTAAACGCCCGGAGGCGCTTCCCGCGATCCGGGCTTTTTAATGGCAAGGTTTGTAACCTGTAGGCCTGATAAGACGCGCAAGCGTCGCATCAGGCAACACCACGTATGGACAGAGATCGTGAGTACATTAGAACAAACAATTGGCAATACGCCTCTGGTGAAGTTGCAGCGAATGGGGCCGAATAACGGCAGTGAAGTCTGGTTGAAACTGGAAGGTAATAACCCGGCGGGATCGGTAAAAGACCGTGCAGCGCTTTCGATGATTGTCGAGGCGGAAAAGCGCGGCGAGATTAAACCGGGTGATGTGTTGATCGAAGCCACCAGTGGTAACACCGGCATTGCGCTGGCGATGATTGCCGCGCTTAAAGGCTATCGCATGAAATTGCTGATGCCCGACAACATGAGCCAGGAACGCCGTGCGGCAATGCGTGCCTACGGTGCGGAACTGATTCTGGTCACCAAAGAGCAGGGCATGGAAGGTGCGCGCGATCTGGCGCTGGAGATGGCTAATCGTGGTGAAGGAAAGCTGCTCGATCAGTTCAATAATCCCGATAACCCTTACGCCCATTACACCACCACCGGGCCGGAAATCTGGCAGCAAACCGGCGGGCGCATTACCCATTTTGTCTCCAGCATGGGAACAACCGGCACCATTACCGGCGTGTCGCGCTTTATGCGCGAACAATTCAAACCGGTGACCATTGTCGGCTTACAGCCGGAAGAGGGCAGCAGCATTCCCGGCATTCGCCGCTGGCCTGCGGAATATCTGCCGGGGATTTTCAACGCTTCGCTGGTGGATGAGGTGCTGGATATTCATCAGCGAGAAGCGGAAAACACCATGCGCGAACTGGCAGTGCGGGAAGGAATATTCTGTGGCGTTAGCTCCGGCGGCGCGGTTGCTGGTGCACTGCGAGTGGCAAAAGCTAACCCTGGCGCGGTGGTGGTGGCGATCATCTGCGATCGTGGCGATCGCTACCTTTCTACCGGGGTGTTTGGGGAAGAGCATTTTAGCCAGGGGGCGGGGATTTAAGATTATTGCGCAGGCACCGTTTTATCCGTCTGCGCAATTAACGCATGTAAAAAAGGCTGTGCGTTCTCATCGCTCTTACCGGGCATCTTCACGATATACGGCTTCCCGGTAATCGATGACGACGAGGCCACCTTGTCAATAAACTGCTCGGCTGTATCAATGCGATTACGGGTATTGCCCAGCTTCAGTCGCAGATGAGAAACCGCTTCATCGCAGGTATGTTCATCACCGTTACGCACAAATATTAAATCCTTTTTCTGTGCTAATCCCTCCAGCATAGCGTTGATACGGGCTTCTTCATGGGCCGTTAACTTCGCATAAGCGGGGAGTGTCATTAGCAGCGTAACGACCAGACAAATGATTTTCTTCACTGAATTACCTTATCCTTGTTTTGTAATAGCCGATTTGACTGCCAGAATCAGGTAAAGTTTCGGCTGGAATACGATGAGGATCATCGGCAAGGAGAAAAAATTAAATGAGTAGTTTGTTGTTGTTTAACGATAAGAGCAGGGCACTGCAGGCGGATATCGTCGCCGTGCAGTCGCAGGTAGTGTACGGCAGCGTGGGCAACAGCATTGCGGTGCCTGCTATCAAACAGAACGGCCTGAATGTCTTTGCCGTGCCGACGGTATTGCTGAGCAATACGCCGCATTATGACACTTTCTACGGTGGTGCGATTCCGGATGAATGGTTTAGCGGTTATTTGCGTGCGCTTCAGGAGCGTGATGCGCTGCGCCAACTTCGTGCTGTAACCACGGGCTATATGGGAACGGCATCGCAAATCAAAATCCTTGCCGAGTGGCTGACTGCGCTACGCAAAGACCATCCTGACTTATTGATTATGGTCGATCCGGTGATCGGCGATATTGATAGCGGAATTTATGTCAAACCTGACCTTCCCGAAGCGTATCGACAATATTTACTGCCGCTGGCGCAGGGAATTACCCCCAATATCTTTGAGCTGGAAATCCTGACCGGTAAAAATTGCCGCGATCTCGACAGTGCCATTGCTGCCGCAAAAAGTCTGCTTTCAGACACATTAAAATGGGTGGTGATTACCAGCGCCTCCGGTAATGAAGAAAATCAGGAGATGCAGGTGGTGGTGGTCAGTGCCGACAGCGTGAATGTCATTTCCCATTCACGGGTTAAAACTGACCTGAAAGGGACTGGCGACCTGTTTTGTGCTCAGCTTATCAGTGGTTTGCTGAAAGGGGAGGCGTTAACCGATGCGGTGCACCGCGCGGGGTTGCGCGTACTGGAAGTGATGCGCTATACCCAGCAGCATGAGAGCGATGAATTGATTTTGCCGCCTCTGGCTGAAGCATAAAAAAATGGCGCCGATGGGCGCCATTTTTCACTGCGGCAAGAATTACTTCTTGATGCGGATAACCGGGGTTTCACCCACGGTTACGCTACCGGACAGTTTGATCAGTTCTTTGATTTCGTCCATGTTGGAGATAACAACCGGAGTCAGGGTAGACTTGGCTTTCTCTTCCAGCAGCGGCAGATCGAATTCAATCACGGTATCGCCAACTTTCACGCGCTGACCTTCTTCAGCAATACGCTTGAAGCCTTCGCCTTTCAGTTCAACGGTGTCGATACCGAAGTGGACGAACAATTCAACGCCGCTATCAGATTCGATAGAGAACGCGTGGTTGGTTTCAAAGATTTTACCAATGGTGCCGTCTACAGGCGCGACCATTTTGTTACCCGTTGGTTTGATAGCAATGCCATCACCAACGATTTTTTCCGCAAAAACGACATCCGGCACGTCTTCGATATTGACGATCTCGCCAGAGAGCGGAGCAATGATCTCAATAGTTCCGGTATCCTTCTTGTCGTCGGAAACCAGAGATTTCAGTTTATCGAACAAACCCATGATCTTCTCCTAAGCAGTAAATTGGGCCGCATCTCGTGGATTAGCAGATTGTTTTTTCTTCAATGAACTTGTTAACCAGCGTCATTAACTCGTCCGTTGTCGGTTGAGCAAGAGCCTGCTCTGCTAACACCTTCGCATCTTCGAAGTTCGTGTTACGGATAATCTTCTTAATGCGCGGGATAGAAATGGCGCTCATAGAGAATTCGTCCAGACCCATCCCCAGCAACAGAAGTGTAGCACGTTCATCGCCAGCAAGCTCACCACACATGCCAGTCCATTTGCCTTCAGCATGAGAAGCATCAATAACTTGCTTGATCAAGTTCAGCACGGACGGTGACATTGGCTGGTAAAGGTGTGAAATCATATCATTACCACGGTCAACTGCCAGAGTGTACTGCGTTAAATCATTGGTGCCGATACTAAAGAAATCAACTTCTTTGGCTAAATGACGTGCAATTGTTGCGGCAGCCGGTGTTTCCACCATTACGCCGATTTCAATTGACTCGTCAAACGCTTTACCTTCGTCGCGCAGTTCCTGTTTGTAGATTTCGATCTCTTTGCGCAGTGCACGCACTTCTTCAACAGAGATGATCATCGGGAACATAATGCGCAATTTACCGAAAGCCGAGGCACGCAGGATAGCGCGGAGCTGATCGCGCAGGATCTCTTTACGATCCATTGCGATACGGATAGCGCGCCAGCCGAGGAACGGGTTCTCTTCTTTCGGGAAGTTCATGTATGGCAGCTCTTTGTCGCCGCCGATGTCCATGGTACGAACGATAACCGCCTGCGAGCCACACGCTTCAGCCACTGCTTTGTAAGCAGCAAACTGTTCTTCTTCAGTGGGCAGCGCGTCGCGGTCCATGAACAGGAACTCAGTACGATACAGACCAACGCCTTCAGCGCCGTTACGCTCTGCACCTTCAACGTCACGAACCGTACCAATGTTAGCGCACACTTCTACCTGGTGACCGTCCAGCGTAATAGCTGGCAGATCTTTCAGTTTAGCAAGCTCTGCTTTTTCAGAAGCCACTTGCTCCTGAACAGCGCGCATTTTATCAATAACTTCGTTGGTTGGATTGACGTAAACCTGATTATTTACGGCATCCAGAATCAGATAGTCGTCATTTTTCACCTGAGAGGTGACGCTACCGGTACCCACGATAGCAGGCAGTTCCAGAGAACGCGCCATGATAGAGGTGTGGGAAGTACGGCCACCCGCGTCGGTGATGAAACCCAGCACCTTCTTCAGGTTCAGCTGTGCGGTTTCGGACGGCGTCAGGTCAGCGGCAACCAGAATGACTTCATCCTGAATGGCGCTCAGGTCGATAATCTTCAGGCCCAGGATGTTGCGCAGCAGGCGCTTACCGATATCACGTACGTCAGCCGCACGTTCTTTCAGGTATTCATCATCCAGCTCTTCCAGGGCAGAAGCCTGACCTTCGATAACTTCATGAGCAGCTGCGTCAGCTGTCATGTGCTTATCTTTAATCAGGGCTATGATTTCCTGCTCCAGCTCCTCATCTTCGAGCAGCATAATATGCCCTTCAAAGATGGCTTCTTTTTCTTCACCGAACGTTTCACCAGCTTTCGTTTTGATCGTTTCCAGCTGGGCTGATGCCTTGGCACGACCGCTCAGAAAACGTTCAACTTCCTGATCAACCTGGTCGGCAGAAATTTTTTTCCGGTCAATGACAATTTCGTCTTCTTTCAGAAGCAGAGCTTTACCGAAAGCGATACCCGGGGATGCTAAAATGCCTGAAATCATAACCCTACCTTACTTGTGACTGATTTTTAAAAGAACCCGGGAAATTACTCGAGTTCCGCCATCAGTTTAACCAGATGTTCAACCGCTTTCTGCTCGTCTTCGCCTTCTGCGGAGATAGTCACAACGGTACCTTGAGTCAGGCCCAGAGTCTGCAGTTTAAACAGGCTTTTCGCGCTGGCGCTTTTGCCGTTGGAAGTCACAGTAATTTCAGAAGTGAAGCCCTTAGCTTCTTTTACAAACTGGGCAGCAGGGCGGGTGTGCAGACCGTTCGGAGCGGTAATGGTAACTTCTTGCTGGAACATTGTATTTCCCCAACTTATAGGTTTAGTGTTGTGGAACTAAAGTCTAGCCTGGCGGTTCGACTTTAGCCTGTATTGTTAGCGCCAGTTTTTAACAGACGCGACGCACGAAGAGCGCAATACAGTCCATTGCTGGCGGGTGTTGACCGCTGACGTTTCGTACGTCATTAAACATTATGCCGCTAAAGGAAGAATTGAACCAAATCATAAAATCGATTCAGCTTTGGCTTTTCCTGTAACGATTAATTTCGCGCATCAAAATAATTAGTCTGGTTAAATACCAGTTCCGACAGGCTGAATCAATGCCAGGAGGGGCGAAAGTTTGAAGCAGGCCACAAAAAAGCACCTGAAAAGGTGCTTTTTTACGCATTTTTAACAAGCTGGCATTACTGTTGCAGTTCTTTCTCAGTGAAGAGATCGGCAAACAATGCGGTGCTTAAATAACGCTCACCCGATGATGGTAGAATAACCACAATATTCTTGTTGGTAAAGCTTTCATCTTCTTGTAGTTTCAACGCCGCGGCAACAGCTGCTCCAGAAGAGATACCAGCAAGAATACCTTCTTCTTCCATCAGACGACGTGCGGTAGAAATGGCTTCTTCATTGGTGATGCCAATGACTTTGTCGACCAGCTTGAGATCGAGGTTAGCCGGGATAAAACCAGCGCCAATACCCTGAATTTTATGCGGGCCAGGTTTAATCTCTTCACCTGCCAGCGCCTGGGCGATAACTGGAGAATCGGTTGGCTCAACGGCGACAGAGATAAGATCGGTCTTGCCTTTGGTGCCTTTAATGTAGCGGCTGACGCCAGTCAGCGTACCGCCAGTCCCAACGCCAGCAATAAATACATCAACCTGACCGTCGGTATCTTCCCAGATCTCCGGACCGGTGGTTTTTTCGTGAATTTCAGGGTTTGCCGGATTGCTGAATTGTTGCAGCAGCAGGTATTTCTCTGGATTGCTGGCGACAATTTCTTCTGCTTTTTGGATTGCGCCTTTCATGCCTTTAGCACCTTCGGTCAGCACCAGGTTTGCACCTAACGCTTTCAGCAGCTTGCGGCGTTCAATACTCATGGTTTCTGGCATGGTCAGGGTAAGTTTGTAACCGCGAGCGGCAGCGACATAGGCCAGTGCAATCCCGGTATTACCGCTGGTTGGTTCAACCAGTTCAACGCCTGGTTTCAGCACGCCGCGCTTTTCGGCATCCCAAATCATGTTGGCACCGATACGGCACTTAACGCTGAAGCTGGGGTTACGAGATTCCACCTTCGCCAGAATGCGTCCGTTACCGATGCGATTCAGGCGAACCAGCGGCGTGTGACCGATAGTCAGCGAGTTATCTTCAAAAATCTTACTCATGGCCTGTCCTTAACTGTATGAAATTGGGATACAACAGGTAGCATACCCGCTCAGAGAATATGCGGAAGTAAGGATTTAGCATATCTATATGCAGAAGGGAAATAATGACATGCAAGATGGAATAAGGGGCGGCATAAGCCACCCCTGTTTCACACAAGCGGTTTACAAAATAACCGGTAGATTGTTACCGCCACATCGCGTGTTTATCGCGATAGCAATCGACCCACATCGCCGTCGCACCACAAACGGCAACGGGCATGATGAACAGATTAAGCAACGGGATCATCGTAAACAGGCTGGTTAAAGCACCAAACTGCATATTGGTGATTTTGCGTGTGCGCAGGGCGGTGCGCATCTCTTTAAACGGCACTTTGTGGTTATCGAAGGGGTAATCGCAATACTGGATGGCTAACATCCAGGCGCTAAACAGGAACCATAGTACCGGCGCGACGGTTTGCCCAATACCAGGGATGAAGTAAAGAATTAGCAATACAATTGCGCGCGGCAGATACCAGGCAAATTTTTGCCATTCGCGTTTCATGATTCGCGGCACATCTTTCATGATACCGAAAATCCCGGTATCTGGCGGTGTAGCGCCAGTCAATCGTGCTTCCAGTTGTTCAGCCAATAAACCATTGAACGGAGCGGCAATCCAGTTAGCAATCGTTGAGAAGAAATAGCCAAACACTAACAGCACAGAGATGACAGCCAGAGGCCACAACAGATAGCTCAGCCATTGTAACCAGTCCGGAACATAACTCATGAGCGTCGGGATCCAGACATCGAGCTGCGTAAATAGCCACCAGAATGCGCCCCCCATCAACAAAATATTGACCAGCAGCGGTAAAATAACGAAACGCCGAATCCCAGGTTGCGAGACGAGCTTCCAGCCTTGCGCAAAATAGTAAAAACCGCTGCGTGGGGCAGATGTGAATGATGAAACCATAATCAGGATGAGCTCCTTTTGACCAATCCCAGGAAAATTCTGCGTATTTTACCGGGTAATTGCGCAATGGACAGTTAGGATATGTTCGAAAAAACAGCAAAAAGCACGATTTCATCTATCTTTGTGCTGTGAAAGTTAATAGTGCACTTGCACTTGAGGTAATCGGCAAATACTCTTAGTGAGTAAATGTTTGCCGTGGTGGCAAGGTGTTAGAACAACAGAGAATATAATGATGCAGGATTTGCGTCTGATATTAATCATTGTTGGCGCGATCGCCATAATCGCTTTACTGGTACATGGTTTCTGGACCAGCCGTAAAGAACGATCTTCTATGTTCCGCGATCGGCCATTAAAACGAATGAAGTCAAAACGTGACGACGATTCTTATGACGAGGATGTCGAAGATGATGAGGGCGTTGGTGAGGTTCGAGTTCACCGCGTGAATCATGCCCCGGCTAACGCCCAGGAGCATGAGGCTGCTCGTCCGTCGCCGCAACACCAGTACCAACCGCCTTATGCGTCTGCGCAGCCGCGTCAACCGGTCCAGCAGCCGCCTGAAGCTCAGGTACCGCCGCAACATGCTCCGCGTCCAGCGCAGCCGGTGCAGCAACCCGTGCAGCAGCCTGCCTATCAGCCGCAGCCTGAACAGCCGTTGCAGCAGCCAGTTTCGCCACAGGTCGCATCAGCGCCGCAGCCAGTGCATTCAGCACCGCAACCGGCACAACAGGCTTTCCAGCCTGCAGAGCCTGTAGCGGCACCACAGCCTGAGCCTGTAGCGGAACCGGCTCCAGTTATGGATAAACCGAAGCGCAAAGAAGCGGTGATTATCATGAACGTCGCGGCGCATCACGGTAGCGAGCTAAACGGTGAACTGCTTCTTAACAGCATTCAACAAGCGGGCTTCATTTTTGGCGATATGAATATTTACCATCGTCATCTTAGCCCGGATGGCAGCGGCCCGGCGTTATTTAGCCTGGCGAATATGGTGAAACCGGGAACCTTTGATCCTGAAATGAAGGATTTCACTACTCCGGGTGTCACTATCTTTATGCAGGTACCGTCTTACGGTGACGAGCTGCAGAACTTCAAGCTAATGCTGCAATCTGCGCAGCATATTGCCGATGAAGTGGGCGGTGTAGTGCTTGACGATCAGCGCCGTATGATGACTCCGCAGAAATTGCGCGAGTACCAGGACATCATCCGCGAAGTCAAAGACGCCAACGCCTGATACACTTAAGGCAAATTAACTCCTTTTCGAACCCCCGCTTGTCGGGGGTTTTTAGCATTGATGGTGCGATATGGAATCAATCGAACAACAACTGACAGAACTGCGAACGACGCTTCGCCATCATGAATATCTTTATCATGTGATGGATGCGCCGGAAATTCCCGACGCGGAATACGACAGGCTGATGCGCGAACTGCGCGAGCTGGAAACCAAACATCCAGAACTGATTACGCCTGATTCGCCTACCCAACGTGTAGGTGCTGCGCCGCTGGCGGCTTTCAGCCAGATCCGCCATGAAGTGCCAATGCTGTCGCTGGATAACGTTTTTGATGAAGAAAGCTTTCTTGCCTTCAACAAACGAGTGCAGGACCGTCTGAAAAGCAACGAGAAAGTCACCTGGTGCTGTGAGCTGAAGCTGGATGGTCTTGCAGTCAGTATTCTGTATGAAAATGGTGTTTTAGTCAGTGCCGCGACCCGTGGCGATGGCACCACCGGGGAAGATATCACGTCTAATGTGCGTACTATTCGCGCCATTCCGCTGAAGCTACACGGAGAGAATATCCCGGCGCGTCTGGAAGTGCGTGGTGAAGTGTTCCTGCCGCAGGCGGGGTTCGAAAAGATTAACGAAGATGCGCGACGCACGGGCGGGAAAGTGTTTGCTAACCCACGTAATGCGGCAGCTGGTTCACTGCGTCAGCTTGATCCGCGTATTACAGCGAAGCGACCGCTCACTTTTTTCTGCTACGGCGTTGGTGTTCTGGAAGGTGGCGAGCTGCCGGATACTCATCTTGGCCGCTTACTGCAATTTAAAAAGTGGGGGTTGCCGGTCAGCGATCGGGTAACGCTTTGTGAATCGGCGGAAGAAGTGCTGGCGTTCTATCACAAAGTGGAAGAAGACCGCCCGACGCTGGGCTTTGATATCGACGGCGTGGTGATTAAAGTCAACTCACTGGCACAGCAGGAGCAGCTTGGCTTTGTCGCGCGTGCCCCGCGCTGGGCGGTAGCGTTTAAATTTCCGGCGCAGGAACAGATGACCTTTGTGCGTGACGTCGAGTTTCAGGTTGGGCGTACTGGCGCGATTACGCCTGTTGCGCGTCTGGAACCTGTCCATGTTGCTGGCGTGCTGGTGAGTAACGCAACCTTACACAATGCGGATGAAATCGAACGTCTTGGTTTACGCATTGGCGATAAAGTGGTGATTCGCCGCGCTGGCGACGTGATCCCGCAGGTGGTTAACGTCGTGCTTTCTGAACGCCCGGAAGATACCCGTGAGGTTGTATTCCCGACGCATTGTCCGGTATGTGGTTCTGACGTCGAGCGTGTGGAAGGTGAAGCGGTTGCCCGCTGTACCGGTGGCCTGATTTGCGGTGCGCAGCGTAAAGAGTCGCTGAAACACTTTGTTTCCCGCCGTGCGATGGATGTTGACGGAATGGGCGACAAAATCATCGATCAGCTGGTTGAAAAAGAATATGTCCACACTCCGGCGGATCTGTTCAAACTCACCGCAGGCAAACTGACCGGACTGGAGCGTATGGGGCCAAAATCGGCACAAAACGTGGTTAACGCGCTGGAAAAAGCGAAAGAAACCACCTTTGCTCGCTTCCTCTATGCACTTGGCATCCGTGAAGTCGGCGAGGCCACCGCAGCAGGTCTGGCGGCATATTTCGGCACGCTGGAAGCGCTGGAAGCCGCTTCGATTGAAGAGCTGCAAAAGGTGCCTGATGTTGGCATTGTCGTTGCCTCCCACGTTCACAACTTCTTTGCCGAAGAAAGCAACCGCAATGTCATCAGCGAGCTGTTGGCGGAAGGCGTTCACTGGCCTGCGCCGGTGGTGATTAACGCGGAAGAGATTGACAGCCCGTTTGCTGGTAAAACCGTGGTGCTTACGGGCAGCTTAAGCCAGATGTCGCGTGATGACGCTAAAGCTCGACTGGTCGAACTGGGCGCGAAAGTCGCGGGCAGCGTGTCGAAGAAAACCGATCTGGTGATAGCGGGTGAAGCTGCAGGATCTAAACTGGCGAAGGCGCAGGAACTGGGCATTGAAGTCATCGACGAAGCGGAAATGCTGCGTTTGCTGGGTAGCTGAGATGGAAAAAGAGCAGCTGATTGAAATAGCCAATACGATAATGCCGTTTGGCAAATACAAAGGGCGTCGCTTAATCGACCTGCCGGAGGAGTATCTGCTGTGGTTTGCCCGCAAAGATGAGTTCCCGGCAGGGAAGCTCGGTGAGCTAATGCAAATCACGCTGCTGATTAAAACTGAGGGGCTGACGCAACTGGTCCAGCCCCTGAAGCGTCCGCTTTAAGCTTTATTGGCGCTGCTTTCCTGCTGCGCCTGTAACTGTTCGGTCTGGCGTTTGTATCGACGCGCCAGCACCGCACAGACCATCAATTGGATCTGATGGAAAATCATCAGAGGCAGCACCATCATACCGATCACCGATGTGGGGAACAGAATGTTTGCCATCGGGATGCCATTTGCCAGACTCTTTTTCGAACCACAAAAGACGATAGTAATTTCATCTGCCTTATTGAAGCCCAGTCGGCGTGCCATAAAGACGTTAATCACAATCACAATAGCCAGAAGAACGCAGCTGACCACCACGATAAACAGCAATGATCCCCAGCCAACTTTATGCCAGATACCATTAACGACGGCTTCGCTGAACGCTGTATAAACCACCAACAGAATGGACGTCTGGTCAGTTTTCGCAATCCATTTTTTATTGCGCGACACCCAGTCACCAATCCACGGCCGGGAAAGATGCCCCAACACAAATGGCAGCAACAGTTGCAGCATAATTTTACCGACCTGCTCAAGGCTGCCCCCTGCACCGTGAACATTCATCACCAGACCAACCAGCAATGGTGAAAGGAAAATCCCCAGCAGGCTGGATGCTGACGCAGAACAAACCGCCGCCGCGACGTTACCGCCCGCCATTGACGTGAAGGCGATTGCAGACTGCACGGTAGCAGGAAGAATGCACAAGTAGAGAAAACCGGAATAGAGCATCGGGTCGACATTTACCGGTTTCCACCAGGCAAACAGCACGCCCAAAATTGGGAACAGCACGAAGGTGCTGCACATTACCCACAAATGCAGTCGCCAATGACCACCGCCTGCAATAATGGCCTCTCGCGATAACTTCGCGCCGTGCATAAAGAACAGCAGAGCAATGGCTGCGGTAGTCAGATTTTCAAAGAAGGGAACGAAATCACCCCTGGCCGGAAAGAAAGAGGCCAGCAACACCACCGTGATCAGGGTTAAGGTGAAAGGATCGAGGATACGAAAAAGTTTCATAAAGACTCCAGATGATCGATGGTTCTATTGTGCTTCTTCCAGTTTGAGAAATAAAATTGATTTATTGCATCCATTCATGAAGAAAACAGATGAATTATTCTTTAAAACAATTAAAGGTTTTCGTCACAGTAGCGCAGGAGAAAAGTTTTAGTCGTGCAGGAGAGCGTATCGGCCTGAGCCAGTCGGCAGTGAGTCACAGTGTGAAGGAGCTGGAAAATCATACTGGTGTTCGCCTGCTGGACAGAACCACGCGTGAAGTGGTGCTTACAGATGCAGGGCAGCAGTTGGCTTTGCGTCTTGAGCGACTGCTGGATGAACTTAACAGCACGTTGCGCGATACCGGGCGTATGGGGCAACAACTGAGCGGAAAAGTTCGGGTCGCTGCCAGCCAGACCATTTCCGCGCATCTTATTCCGCAATGCATTGCTGAAAGCCATCGCCGCTATCCAGATATTCAGTTTATCCTGCACGATCGTCCGCAGCAGTGGGTGATGGAAAGTATTCGCCAGGGAGATGTCGACTTTGGCATCGTCATCGATCCAGGCCCAGTGGGCGATCTGCAATGTGAAGCGATTCTTTCCGAGCCTTTCTTTCTGCTTTGCCATCGCGATAGCGCTTTGGCCGCGGAAGATTATGTACCCTGGCAGGCATTACAGGGGGCGAAATTGGTGTTGCAGGATTACGCGTCAGGCAGCCGACCGCTGATTGACGCAGCTCTGGCGCGCAATGGTATTCAGGCGAATATTGTGCAGGAGATTGGACATCCGGCGACGCTGTTCCCGATGGTAGCCGCAGGCATCGGCATCAGTATTCTTCCCGCACTGGCGCTACCATTGCCTGAAGGTAGCCCGCTGGTGGTAAAGCGCATTACGCCGGTGGTGGAACGCCAGTTGATGCTGGTGCGCAGGAAGAACCGTTCACTTTCCACCGCCGCACAAGCGTTATGGGACGTGGTACGAGGCCAGGGCCGTGCGCTAATGGCTGGGCGGGAAGGGGATCCGCTGTATCAGATATAGAGCTATTCATACTGCCGGGAGCCCCGGCAGTAATCAATCAGAAATTAAATTTGATGGAGTAGATTATTGCATCCTGGTAAAAATCTTCGCCCAGTTTGTCATCCGCATAACGATACTGAATCCCTGTGGTGATGTGTGAAGTTGCATTCCACCAAAGTGCGACGGCACCGTTCAGACCTTCTTTGCCGCCATTACCTGCCGCGTAGGTGGCATCACGATCAAACTCGTACTCGTTCCAGTTGGTGAGGGTGAATTTCTCACTGCCCAGCATAAAGCTGTAACCTGCAACCCAACCGGCGACATAACCGTTATCGCCGGTATAATAGGTTTGGTCTGTATAGCGTTTTGCAAAGAACGGTTTGAACCACCAACCGCTGCCGGTGAAATTGTAGCCGATCCCGTAAAGGAACATATCGTCATGGAAATTCACACGATTCGCAGAACCGTAGGTGCCATACGCATGCAAGTAGAGATTAAATCCGGTGTCACCCAGGTAAATACGGTTGGTATTTTTAAATGTGTAACGCTGCTCGCTACCCGGTTTATCATGACGATTATTATAAAAGTTTTCCCAGTCGAAGAACCCGTACATTTCTCCCCAACTAAAGTTAGCGCCGCCTTCCAGTTCCAGATATCCAAAATCATCTTTGTGTGATTTGGTCGACGATTTCTCAGTGGTTCTGCTAGTCCAGTCAAGATAATGAATACCTATATCAGCAAAACCGCCTTTAAATTCTGCATGGGATACTGCTGGTATCGCCAATACAGAAGAGAGTGTCAGAGTAAAAAGATGTTTTTTCATAGCATAATTCCCTATGCCGATCGTTATTAGTTGATTGCTTAATAAAAGGGTTGATTAAAAGCGGCATATTGTTAATGCAATGGAAAGGAGAGTACCAATACAGTTTTTTCCGTCTATTAATAGTGAAAAAATATAAATATATCGATATCGAATAACTATCGGATACATGAAAAAAGTGTATTGGTATGAGTTAGGGCAATCTCGTTATAAAAAGGCGTTAGATTCCACCCTACAAAAAAAGGATATATATGTATCAGGCTCAGTTTTCTCATAACCCACTGTATTGCGTAGATATTATCAAGACTTATAAACCTGATTTCACGCCACGAGTGGCCTTTATTTTAGGTTCCGGGCTGGGCGCGCTGGCCGATCAGATTGAGAACGCGGTCGCAATTTCCTACGAAAAGCTGCCTGGGTTCCCGGTAAGTACCGTACATGGCCATGCGGGTGAGCTGGTGCTGGGTTATCTCCAGGGGGTGCCAGTGGTGTGCATGAAAGGTCGCGGACATTTCTACGAAGGTCGTGGGATGACCATCATGACGGATGCAATCCGTACCTTTAAGTTGCTGGGCTGCGAGTTGCTGTTCAGCACCAATGCGGCTGGCTCACTGCGTCCTGAAGTGGGGGCCGGCAGTCTGGTCGCATTGAAAGATCATATCAACACCATGCCGGGAACGCCGATGGTGGGTCTTAATGATGAACGTTTTGGTGAGCGCTTCTTCTCGCTGGCGAATGCCTACGATGCGGAATACCGCGCACTGTTACAAAAAGTGGCGAAAGAAGAGGGGTTCCCTCTGACGGAGGGCGTGTTCGTCTCGTATCCGGGTCCGAATTTCGAGACTGCGGCGGAAATTCGCATGATGCAAATTATTGGTGGGGATGTTGTTGGTATGTCTGTGGTGCCTGAGGTTATTTCTGCTCGCCATTGCGAACTTAAAGTCGTTGCGGTCTCTGCGATTACCAATATGGCGGAAGGTTTAAGCGATGTGAAATTGTCACATGCGCAAACGCTGGCGGCTGCGGAGCTCTCTAAGCAGAACTTCATCAACCTTATTTGTGGCTTTCTGCGCAAAATTGCCTGAGAAAAACAATAAGAAACGGCCTCGCGGGTGAGGCCATATGATGCGACAAGGAAACGATTATGAGCATCGCTTTGCGCTTAAAGGTAATGTCCTTTTTGCAATATTTTATCTGGGGGAGCTGGCTGGTTACCCTCGGTTCTTACATGATTAATACCCTTCATTTCACCGGCGCTAATGTTGGCATGGTTTACAGTTCCAAAGGGATCGCCGCGATTATTATGCCTGGTATAATGGGGATCATCGCAGACAAATGGCTGCGTGCAGAACGTGCATACATGCTGTGTCACCTGGTGTGTGCGGGCGTACTTTTTTATGCGGCATCCGTAACTGATCCGGATATGATGTTTTGGGTGATGTTAGTCAATGCGATGGCGTTTATGCCGACTATTGCGTTATCGAACAGCGTCTCTTATTCCTGTCTTGCCCAGGCAGGGCTTGACCCGGTGACCGCTTTCCCGCCCATTCGCGTTTTTGGTACGGTGGGGTTCATTGTCGCCATGTGGGCAGTAAGCCTGCTGCATCTGGAATTGAGTAGTCTGCAACTGTATATCGCGTCCGGTGCGTCATTGCTGCTGTCGGCTTATGCGCTGACTTTGCCGAAGATTCCGGTTGCGGAGAAAAAAGCGACTACATCGCTTGCCAGCAAGCTGGGCCTGGATGCCTTCGTGCTGTTTAAAAATCCACGCATGGCTATCTTTTTCCTCTTCGCCATGATGCTGGGTGCGGTGCTGCAAATTACCAACGTTTTTGGCAACCCGTTCCTGCATGATTTCGCCCGTAATCCTGAGTTTGCTGATAGCTTCGTGGTGAAATACCCGTCCATTTTACTGTCAGTTTCACAGATGGCTGAAGTCGGTTTCATTCTGACGATACCGTTCTTTTTGAAGCGTTTCGGTATTAAAACCGTCATGCTGATGAGTATGGTGGCGTGGACGCTGCGCTTTGGCTTCTTTGCCTATGGCGACCCATCACCAACCGGGTTTATTTTGTTGCTGCTGTCGATGATTGTTTACGGTTGTGCATTCGATTTCTTCAATATTTCTGGTTCGGTCTTTGTCGAACAGGAAGTTGATTCCAGCATTCGTGCCAGCGCCCAGGGCCTTTTTATGACGATGGTAAATGGCGTCGGCGCATGGGTTGGCTCGATTCTGAGCGGTATGGCAGTGGATTACTTCTCGGTGGATGGCGTAAAAGATTGGCATACCATTTGGCTGATGTTTGCAGGGTATGCTCTTTTCCTCGCAGTGATATTTTTCTTTGGGTTTAAATATAACCATGACCCTGAAAAGATAACGCATCGTTCAGTTACACATTAAAAGGATTCGCAGCTCTGTTCCTTGGGGCTGCTTTTATGATAAAGGTTAATTAGTGAAAGATATTTTATTTTCTTCTGGCGTTGGTTTTGGCATTGGTGCTTTGTTTACAATCGTGCGATTACCTATTCCTGTTCCAAATGTATTGCCGGGTATATTATCCATCGTGTTTATGTATGTCGGATATCTGGTGGTGAAATACTTTATGCCATGATAATTTAATACGATATATTTTTTTATATGGAGCACTTAATTATGGAACGCGTATATAGAACAGATCTTAAGTTGCTCCGTTATTTTCTTGCCGTAGCGGAAGAGTTGCATTTTGGTCGCGCAGCAGCGCGTTTAAATATGTCTCAGCCTCCGCTCAGTATTCATATTAAAGAGCTGGAAAATCAACTTGGCACGCAGCTTTTTATTCGCCATTCACGCAGCGTCGTACTGACACACGCGGGCAAAATCTTGATGGAAGAATCGCGTCGATTGTTGGTGAATGCAAATAATGTATTGGCTCGGGTTGAACAAATAGGTCGGGGAGAAGCAGGGCGGATTGAACTCGGGGTTGTGGGAACGGCAATGTGGGGACGGATGCGCCCGGTTATGCGGCGATTCCTTAGAGAAAATCCTAACGTTGAAGTTCTGTTTCGCGAAAAGATGCCCGCGATGCAAATGGCCTTGCTGGAACGCCGCGAACTTGATGCCGGGATCTGGCGAATGGCGACAGAACCACCGACTGGTTTTACCAGCTTACGGTTGCATGAATCGGCGTTTCTGGTGGCGATGCCTGAAGAGCATCATCTCTCATCATTTTCCACCGTCCCGCTGGAAGCGCTACGTGACGAGTATTTCGTTACAATGCCGCCCGTGTACACTGACTGGGATTTTTTGCAGCGAGTTTGCCAGCAGGTGGGATTTTCACCGGTTGTTATTCGCGAAGTTAATGAACCGCAAACGGTACTCGCCATGGTCAGTATGGGTATTGGTATCACATTGATAGCGGACAGCTACGCGCAGATGAACTGGCCCGGTGTCATATTCCGTCCGCTCAAAGAACGCATCCCGGCAGACTTATATATTGTTTATGAAACGCAGCAGGTGACGCCCGCGCTGGTTAAACTGCTGGCGGCGTTGGCGCAGTAGATGAGAGGCACGGGAACTGCCGGACATAGTTGGTCTGATAAGCGAAGCGCATCAGGCAATTTCGCAAATTGCAGATAGCAAAAAAGCGCCTTTAGGGCGCTTTTTTACATTGGTGGGTCGTGCAGGATTCGAACCTGCGACCAATTGATTAAAAGTCAACTGCTCTACCAACTGAGCTAACGACCCGAAGTGGTGGGTGATGACGGGATCGAACCGCCGACCCCCTCCTTGTAAGGGAGGTGCTCTCCCAGCTGAGCTAATCACCCACTTCGGTACTTCACATTTTTACAAGAAATCTAGCTGGCGAGAAAGTGGTGGGTGATGACGGGATCGAACCGCCGACCCCCTCCTTGTAAGGGAGGTG